>ENA-OQCN01000960-OQCN01000960.1-human-gut-metagenome-genome-assembly--contig:-NODE-960-length-15081-cov-2.294503_pt1 | contig 15081 bp, 16 predicted proteins | sample MGYA00242497_ERZ504576 | MGnify/ENA primary metagenome ERZ504576 (study PRJEB26092, sample SAMD00036296) | human gut metagenome | host: Homo sapiens | study: EMG produced TPA metagenomics assembly of...
CTGCAAAGAGGAGCTATATCTGGCATGTTTAGAATTTTAGCTACATGAGAAATAGAATTTCCTTTTAAAACCATTTTAATTGCTTTAACTTTAAATTCATTTGAGTATTTAGTCATAAAAAAACTGCTTTTTATTTATAATTATATATTATTTTTCTAACATATCGTTTTTAATCATATATTCAGCGATTTGAAGTGCATTTAATGCTGCACCTTTTCTAATCTGGTCACCGCAAAGCCATAAATTTACAGCATTAGCTACAGAATAATCTTTGCGGATACGTCCTACATAAACATCATCTTTACCAGATGTCATAAGAGGCATTGGATATTCCATTTCTGCTGGATCATCTTGAACTGTTACACCATCAAATTTTGCCAAAGCTTCTTTGATAGCATCTAAGCTTACTTCTTTTTCAAGTTCTACGTTAACAGATTCAGCATGGCTACGATATACAGGTACACGAACTGTTGTTGCTGTAATACCGATTTCATTATCTTCTAAGATTTTATGTGTTTCATTGATCATTTTCATTTCTTCTTTAGTGTAAAGATTATCTTGGAACACATCAATCTGTGGAATTAAGTTAAATGCAATCTGATAATGTTTTGGCAGAGAAGCACCTGGTAAAATATTAGCTACTACTTCTTTACCTTCTACAATAGCTTGTACTTGGTCTTCAAGTTCTGCCATAGCTTCTTTACCGCCACCAGAAACAGCTGATAAGTAGATACTTACAATACGTTTAATTCTTGCTAAATTCATAAATTGGTTTTAATGCCATTACCATGATGATAGTGGAACAATTTGGATTTGCAATAATACCTTTATGACGAGCAATAGCCTGTGGGTTTACTTCTGGAACAACGAGTGGAACTTCTGGATCCATGCGGAATGCACTGGAGTTATCGATTACTACTGCACCAGCTTTTACAGCAGATGGAGCAAATGTTTTACTTGCAGCACCGCCAGCAAAAAGAGCAATATCAATATTTTCAAAAGAATCATGAGTTGCTTCTTCTACTGTATATTCTTTACCCATGAATTGAAATTTTTTACCAGCAGAACGATGAGATGCTAATAATTTTAATTCATTAAAAGGGAAATTTCTTTCTTCAATAAGATTTAAAAATTCTTGACCTACGGCACCTGTTGCTCCTAAAATCGCCACATTATATTTTTTCATTTATATCACCTATCCAATATTAATAATTAGTCCATAATATTATCTAAATTGCAAGTAAGTCCTGCATTAAGACCCATGATTTTTTTACAAGCAAGTACAACACCTGGCATGAAAGAAGTACGGTCAATAGAATCATGACGAATAGTCAAAGTCTGTCCTAAGCCACCAAAAATAACTTCCTGATGAGCTACATAGCCTGGAAGACGTACACTATGAATTCTCATACCATCATATTCTGCCCCTCTAGCACCAGCTAATTTTTCTTTTTCATTTTCATGACCTTGTTTATGGCTTTCACGAACTTGTTTAATCATTTCAGCAGTAACAAGAGCTGTTCCTGATGGAGCATCAAGTTTATTATCATGATGAAGTTCAATGATTTCTACATCTGGCATATATTTTGCTGCTTCGCAAGCCATTTTCATCATAAGCACAGCACCGATAGCAAAATTAGCTGCAATAAAGCAAGGTGTATTATTTTCTTTTCCTAAAGCATCTAATTGAGCTTTTTGTTCATCAGTGAGTCCAGTTGTACCAATTACAGGACGAACATGATTTTTAATAGCGATACTTGCAGTATTAAATACTACAGATGGCTGAGTAAATCTACCATAACATCTGGATTTGTTTCTTTAATAGTAGCTTCTAAATCAGTGGATACAATAACACCAGTTTTTCCACAACCAGCTTTATCACCAGCGTCCATACCACCAACTATATCTACAGCTCCAACGAGCTTTAATTCACTATCTTTCATTACAGCATCAACTACGGTACTACCCATACGACCACAAGCACCATTTACAATAACTTTAATCAAAATAATTCATCTCCTAGTAAATTATACAATTTTAACTATGAACAATATTATAATGGGAAAAGACTTTAAAATCAATAGATTTAATCTTAAATATGGACTTTTTTATGCTGTTTTTCTCTCTTTTCTCCTGTTATAGTACCATATTGCACCATAAATAATACATACTAACACTATTACAATCATTAAACGGTCTAAGTTATTTTTATAGTTAACTACATCATGACCTATTACTACTTCAAGTGCAGTAGAGGGAAACTTTCCAATCAAATTTGCCAAAGCATAATCTTTTAAACTAATGCGACTAACAGCACCAAGTGCAGTCAATATTCCAGAAGGAAAATATGGCATAGCACGTAAAATTAACATTATTTTAAATCCATTTTTGCCACTGAATTCATCTGCTTTTTTCAGATATTTAGATTTAGCAATTAACTTTTCTGCTGAAGAACGCAAAATAGTTCTCATCAAAATAAAAGAAATAATAACGCCTGTCGTTTCAGCAAGCCATGATAAAATAATTCCTGCACTATGCCAAAAAGCAAGCCATTTGCTGTTGATACAAATATTGACGGCAAAAATCCTAAAGCATTTATCAACACATCTAATAAAAAGCTAAATACCATCGCCCATATACCAAATGAAGCGATATAATCCATTGTTTCTTGCATACTACCACTTGTAGCTACACGCCAAAAATCACTATAAAAACTAGGATTTAAAATATAAATAACAACTAATATCGCCACTAACATTAAGACCGTGATTATTTTTATCGTAGACTCTTTCATTAACTTATATCCCTTCTTTATCTCAAATTTATCTATAAGATATTTACACATCAGAAATCTTTAAAAATCTATGTTTATATTGTAATTCTAATATCTCATTTAACACTTTTTTATCTATGCCATAATCAATAGCTCTTTGAGCTTCTACCCTTGCATTGACTAAGACATTTACATCATTTAATACATCTGCAATTTTTAAATCAGGTAAACCATGTTGCATTGAACCAAAAAATTGCCCTGGCCCACGTAATCGCAAATCTTCTTCAGCTAAAACAAAACCATCAGAGATTTTTTCCATGAGATGCAATCGCTCTAGAGAATTTGCATTCTTGCCACGATTAATCAAAATACAATATGAAGCATATTCACCTCTACCAATACGACCACGAAGCTGATGAAGCTGAGCCAATCCAAAGCGTTCAGCACCTTCAATCACCATGATACTAGCATTTGGCACATTTACACCAACTTCAATTACTGTAGTTGATACTAATACATCTATTTTTCCTGACAAAAATCCCTGTAATAAATCTTCTTTTTCTTTCGGTTTTAATTTACCATGAAGCAAGGCACAATTTAAACCATATAAATAACCTGATGTAAGTTCATCATATATCATTTCTACAGAAACAGCATCACTATTTTCACTTTCTTCAATCAAGGGACAAACTATATAAGCTTGTCTTCCTTTAGCTACTTCATCTTTTACAAATTTATAAATCAAATTTCTTCTATCTGGCATACGCACAAAAGTTCTTATAGGTTTTCTTCCTGGTGGTAATTCCTTGATAAAGGAAACATCTAAATCACCATATACTGTAAGTGTCATCGTTCTAGGAATAGGTGTCGCTGTCATCACCAATACATCTGGTAAAAAATCTTCTCCTTTTCCTTCTAATTTTGCTCTTTGATTTACACCGAAACGATGTTGCTCGTCAGTTACTACCAAACCTAAATTTTTGAATATGACATTATCTTGTATCAAAGCATGTGTACCAATAACTAAATCTATAGTGCCATCAGCTAAGCCTTCTAATATCTGTCTTTTTTCCTTAACTTTCAAACTGCCAGTCAATAAGCCTACATGTATATTCAACGGCTCTAATAATTCTTTTATCTTGCCATAATGTTGCAATGCTAAAATTTCCGTTGGCGCCATCAAAGCGCTTGGTATCCATTTTCAATAGCTTTTTACTAAAGAAAGTATAGCTATTACTGTTTTCCCTGAACCTACATCACCTTGTACTAAGCGTTGCATTTGCACATCTTTTTGCATATCTAAGCAGATTTCTTGCCAAACTTTTTCTTGTTCTGCTGTTAAATTAAATGGCAAATTATTTTTTACTGTTTTTACTAATTCACTATTAGATAAAAATTTTATGCCTTTATTTTTTACCTGATGTTGCTTTTTCAACAATAATAAACCTGCTTGAATTAAAAATAATTCTTCAAAAATTAAACTTTTCTTCGCTTTTTCTAATTCTTGCCTTGTCTGAGGAAAATGTATTTTCTTTATGGCTGTTTGTTTATCCCATAAATCATATTTTTCACGAATAAAATTTGGTACTACATCTTTTACCAAAATATCTTGAGTGCAGACTTGTTCTATTAGATTGCGAAAATCCTTTGGTTTTATATAATCTGGAATTGTATATATGGGCATAAAAGCACAAGGGTTAATATTTTCTTCACTATCTCTATTATCGTTATTTATAACGTCAAAAGAAATAATCTGACTTATGGCAAGTTGACCATATCCACCATAGGCATAGCCCACTTTGCCATGTACAAATAAACTACTTTTTTGTACCTTTAATTTCTTTTTTAGATAATCTTGATTAAAAAAAATTAAGCTGAACAACACCTGTATCATCAGCTAACATAATCGTTAATAATTTTAAACCTCGCCTTGTATTTTTTTCTGCCATAGCCATAATTTTACCTTGAATATTTACCACTTCACCGACTTTTATTCTGCCGATAGGAACAATTTGACTTTGGTCTTCATAGCGACGAGGATAATATGTGATTAAATCATATATATTTTCAATGCCTAATTTTTTTAAAGCCTGTGCTTTTTTAGGACCTACACCTTTTAAAAACTGTATATTTTCTCGTATATCCATTTATTACACCTATCTATAAAAATTAATTTTAATTATAACATATCTAAATATAGACTGCTTTAACTTAATTTTAATCTTATTTTAATTTTTTTTGTAATTGATTTTAAACTTAATTATGCTCTAATATGTATTTGAGATGTATTAAACAATTTATCTCCAATCTAAAATAAATTTTACAATCTACAAAAATCAGAAGGTGATTTAATGAAATTAATTTTCTCGTTTTATTACTTCTATCTTTTTTTTGCTTTTAGCCGTATTTACCTATATTCTACCTGTAGAAGCCACTTCTACTAATCAAGAGAGTACACCAACCCAACAAGATGAAATAATCGTCAATGGTACTAAAATCAATTCTTACCCTATTATAATTAATGATTGCACATTAGTGCCAGCTCGTGATGTCTGCAAAAATTTAGGCTTCACTATATCTTGGGACAGCGACGAACAGACAGCTACCATTAACAGTAAAAATATGAAATCTACTGTAAAAATTGGTCAAGATTTATACACTGCTCAAAGCACTATTGCCCTTGGCATGACTGCACCTATCTCCCTTGGTTCTGGGCCACTGCTCATCAATGACAAATTATACATTCCAGCAGAACTTTTCCGCATTTTACAAGGAAATAATCCAGAAAGCTTGATTTACAATAATCATCAAATCCTTTTAAATACTATTGAATAAATTAAAAAGCATTAAGATATATATTTTATATTCTTAATGCTTTTTTATCTATTTTTTGCAAATTATTTACCTAGATTTAGCTAAAGCTAAATTAAAATTATACATTCAATATATATACTAAAATCAACTTAAAAATATTGCTCAACCGTTAGCAGATTGGAATGTTGATATATGCAAAATTTGTCTCGTCGTAATTTCTTTAAATTAGGTGCTGGTGTTTTAGCTGGAGCTGCACTTTTCGATTTAACAGGCTTAAATCATAAAGCTTTCGCTCAAAAAATAACACCTTCTAATTTTAAAATAAATCCAATTAAATTATCTGATTTACCACCAGCTACAAAAGCACCACTTAATTCACAGCTCGTCAATAATGCTTATGATTACATAATCTCTAGTGTGGAAAAAATAACAGATAATAAGCTTCGTCAACAAACATTAGATTTAATCAAAGATACACGTCCTAAATTTATGCAATTATACACATCTTCTACAGATGTAACTAATATTTACAATGAACTTGCTAATAAAGCTTGATTGATACTTCCATCATCAGCCCAGAACAATTATTTTCACCACTAAAATCTAATAAAAATCCACAAGATTTCATCTCTGCTCCAGGCAGTGGCTATGCTAGCCATCATTCTTATCCTGGAGGACTTCCAACACATACAGCAGCCAATTTATCTATTTCTGAAGGCGTAGTCAATACTTATAAATTAATCTTTGGTTATGCTGTAAATACTGATATTGTACTTTCTGCTCAAGCTTTACATGATTTAGCTAAGCCATGGGTATTCCAGTGGAATGAAGATGGAACATGTCTTCCTGAATATTCCATTGCAGGTACAGGAGCACATCATATTTTAGGGCTTGTTGAAGCTATTTATCGCAATTTACCTGCTGAAGAAATTGTTGCTCAAGCTTGTGCTCATAATCACCCTGGCAGTGATAAAGATGAAGAAAGTGTAGTTAACTGGATTAAAGCAGCAAGTATTATTGCTCAAAAAAATCCTGTAAAATACGGTTTACTTGATAAATCTGGAGATAAATTACCTACACCACAACATCAAGAAGGTTATATTGTCCACTTAGGCGACCATGACTGGGTATTGAGTGGTATTGTTGCTAAAAATACAGTAATTTACCTTAAAGAAATCGCTAAAACTGATTACAATTTCTCCGATAAAGATTTAAATGGTAAATTATTCAATGATTTTAGAAATTATATTGGTGCACAAGTTTCATTTATGTATTTGCATAATCTCATGGCTCAAAATGGTCTTGAAGATGTACGCAATCTTGTTCATCAAATAGTTTTAAAATAAAATATTAAACTCTTACCTATCCCAATGACTCCTCTTATTGTCATTTATATAAAAGCCATAACTCTTTAACCCTTAGAGTTATGGCTATTTTCTTTATCTAAAATTATCAGTGATGTGAAAAGCCTTCTCCTGTTACTTCTCTTGCATCAGAAATAATAAAGAAAGCATTTTTATCTATATCCAAAGTTAGCTCTTTTATTCTACTCACCTGTCGCATAGTAATCACTACATAAATAACTTTACGATTATTTTTAGTATATGCCCCCTGTCCATAGAGAAAAGTAACTCCTCTATCTAATTCAATCATAATCGCATCTGCTATCGCTTCTGGTTTTTCTGTAATTATCATGATGGATTTTCGCATATTAAAACCATCAATCATCTTATTGGTGAGTACACCACCTATATACATACAAATAAAAGTGTATACTGCAATATTATAATCAAATAACCATACACTAGATAAAATAATCAAACAGTCTAAAACAAATACCATCGTTCCGACATTATATGAATATAATTTTTTAATCAGTGCTGCTATTACATCTACACCGCCTGTATTGCAATTACTGCGGAAAATCAAACCAAAGCCAATACCTGAGATAACACCTCCTACAATAGCACACAACATCGGTTCTGATAATGGTGGATAAGCGTTTAAAAAAGCTGTTAAATCCAAAGCAACAGAAAATAAAATTGTGCCTAAAATTGTATCAAAAAAATACAATCTGCCAAAATAACGATAAGCAATATATAAAATAGGAATATTTAACAAAAAGTTCATTATCCCAATCGGCAAATTAAATAAATAATACAAGATAAAGGCAATCCCTGCTAAACCACCAGATAAAAAATTCATCGGTATTAAAAATAAATTATAAGCAGCGGCAGCCAATAAACACCCAATAATAATTATTACATAACGCATAGCATGATTTAACATTAAAAACCCTCCTATCATTCATAATAAAAATACTATATAAAGAAAAAAGAACAGACCAAAATTGTCTGTTCTTTAATCATAAATAATTCGCTAATCGCTAAAATTATTCATTCTTTTTAATTTATCTAATTAGTTTTCAGCTTTTTTCTTAGGAGCTACAGCAGTACGAATAGAAAGTTCACGTAACTGTTTTGCATCAACTTCAGAAGGGGCTTGTGTCATCAAGCAACCAGCACTTTGAGTTTTAGGGAATGGAATAACATCACGAATAGAATTACGTTTAGCCATGAGCATAACCATACGGTCAAGACCAAATGCAAGTCCGCCATGTGGAGGAGTACCATATTTGAAGGCATCAAGCATAAAGCCGAATTTTTCATGAGCTTGTTCTGGAGTTAAGCCGATTGCTTCAAATACTTTTTCTTGAGTATCGCTGTTGTAAATACGAAGGCTACCGCCACCGATTTCTACGCCATTTAATACCATATCATATGCTTTTGCTTTTACGCGACCTGGGTCAGTTGTGAGATATTGTACATCTTCATCACGTGGTGCTGTGAATGGATGATGCATAGCTTTCCAACGTTTGTTTTCTTCATCATATTCAAACATAGGGAAGTCAACAACCCAAAGGAATTTATATTCGTTTTCGTTAATAAGACCACGACGACGGCCCATTCAAGACGTAATTCGCCAAGAGCTTGAGCTACTACAAGTGGTTTATCTGCAACTACGAGTAATAAATCGCCTGTTTGAGCATTAGTTGCTTCTTTAATTTTCTGGAATGTTTCTTCACTGTAGAATTTTTTGAATGGAGATTTGATTTCTGTTTCAGTGTACTGATCCATGCTAAACCTTTTGCACCATATCTTTGAGCATATTCTACAAGACCATCAAGTTCACGGCGAGGAATATTTGCATAGCATCAACTTTGATAACTTTAACCTGTCCGCCATTATCAAGTACAGATTTAAATACTTTAAAGTCAGAGCCTTTAACGTATTCGGAAATATCCATGAGTTCCATACCAAAACGGATATCTGGTTTATCAGAACCATATCTTTCCATAGCTTCGTCCCAAGTCATACGTAAGAATGGAGTCTGTACTTTTTCGCCGATAGTTTTTTCAAATAAGCCAGATACTAAACCTTCCATTAAGTTTAAGATATAATCTTGGTCAACGAAGGACATTTCAATATCAAGCTGAGTGAATTCAGGCTGACGGTCAGCACGTAAGTCTTCATCACGGAAGCAACGTACGATTTGGAAATATTTTTCATAGCCAGCTACCATTAATAACTGTTTGAAAATCTGTGGAGATTGTGGTAATGCATAGAATTTACCAGGATTTACACGGCTAGGAACTAAATAGTCACGTGCACCTTCTGGAGTACTCTTTGTAAGCATTGGTGTTTCAATTTCTAAGAAACCATGTTCATCAAAGTAATCACGCATTAATTTTGTAACGCGATGACGAAGCATGATATTTTTCTGCATTTCAGGACGGCGAAGGTCTAAATAACGATATTTTAAACGAACGTTTTCATCAACATCAATACCATCTTGAATATAGAATGGAGGAGTTAATGCTTTATTTAAAATACGTAATTCTTCAGCATAAATTTCAATTTCGCCAGTTTCCATATTTGGATTTATTGTTTCTTTATCACGTAAAGAAACTTTACCACGTACAGCTACTACGAATTCAGAACGAAGGGATTCTGCTTTTGGAAATTGGTCTGCACCAATTTTATCTTCAGCAAAAACGAGCTGAACAAGGCCACTTCTATCACGTAAATCAATAAAAATAAGTCCACCATGGTCACGACGGTGAGATACCCAACCGCATAATACTACTTCTTGACCTTCGTTTGTGGCACGAAGTTCACCACAATGGTGAGTTCTTTTCATACCTTCCATTGTTTCCATTTTACTAATTCCACCTCAATAATTATTTTGTTAATGTAGTGAGTTTATTAAGCAATTCATCTATAGAGATTGTTTCTTGTGTACTTTCATTCATATTTTTAAGTACAACAGAATTTGCTTGCAATTCATCTTCACCTAAGATAATAGTGAATTTTGCATTAGCTTTATTTGCTTGTTTCATTTGAGCTTTCATACTACGTCCTGCAAAGTCCATAGCAGCTTTAAATCCACCTCTACGCAAATTAGCTAAAATTTCAAAGGCTTTTGCCTGTACAGTATCACCTAAAGCTACAATAAATACATCTGTATCATAATTAGTTTCAGGTAATAAATTCTGCATTTCAAGAGCGAGCAATACTCTTTCAAGACCTGTAGCAAAACCTACAGCAGGTGTAGATTTACCGCCACATTCTTCAATAAGGCCATCATAGCGTCCACCACCTAAAACGGCAGATTGAGCACCAAGTGGTACATATTTTAATTCAAATGCAGTCTTAGTATAATAATCAAGACCACGTACAAGACCTGGGTCTAATTCAAATTCTATACCAGCAGCTGTTAAGAATTCTTGTACTTTATGGAAATGATCATTACATTCATCGCAAAGACAATCAGTAATAGCAGGAGCATCTTGCGCCAATTCTTTACATTTTTCATTTTTGCAATCTAAAAGACGCATTGGATTTCTATCATAACGAGATTTACAATCATCACACATCTCATCAATTACAGGTTTGAAAAATTCTTGTAATATTTGACGATATACAGGTCTACATTTTGGACAACCTACAGAGTTTAATAATAATTTTATATCTTTAAGCCCTAAATCTTTTAGGAACTGTACAGCTAAAGAAATGATTTCAGCATCAACTGCTGGATTTGCTTCACCTAAAGCTTCTACACCAAACTGATGGAATTCACGATAACGACCAGCTTGTGGGCGGTCATATCTAAACATTGAACCGATGTAGAATAATTTGCATAAATTTGTATCTGCATATAATTTATTTTCTAAGTAAGAGCGTACTGCTGCTGCTGTATTTTCAGGACGAAGAGTAATACTTCTATTACCTCTATCTGTGAAAGTATACATTTCTTTTTCTACAACATCAGTAGTTTCACCAATACCACGTTGGAATAATTCAGTATGCTCAAAAATAGGTGTTCTGATTTCACGGTAACCATATTGACCGCATAATTTTCTAATTAAATTTTCAAGATATAACCAATTTCCTACTTTATCTGGAAGTATGTCTTTCGTTCCACGAGGAGCTTTTGTCAACATATAAAATATCACCTCTACATATTTTTAATCGCCATAAGCTTCTTTTAAAAGCATTGCTCGGCGTTCAATATATTTATCTATACTATTTAAATAAGTATATAAATCTTTTGCATTAAATGATGTTTGTAATCTCTTACCTGGATAAGTAATCTTACTAGTTGCTGCACCGCCAACACCTAAAATAGTCTGACGTTCACCCATTATTTGAATATTATAAATGCCCTCTTGACCCTTTTTGCTATAACCTACATTTTCTAATTGACCACTCATATATCCTTGACGATAAATATAATATGGAATTAAACCATATTCATCAATAGCAGTTGTCATTATCTTAGCCATAGCTTGAACTGTTTCATCATCAGGCAAGACAATATTATCTCTTATAAGCTTTAATTCTGAACCTTTTTTTAATGCCAAAGCATGCAAAGTTATATCATCTGGAGCTAAATCTATTACTTTATTAATCGTATCTTGAGCATCTTTTATATCTTCACCAGGAAGCCCAATGATTAAATCAGTATTCACATGCTTTATACCAGCTTGACGCACTTGTTTAAATGCACGCAAAATATCTGCTGAAGTATGTTTTCTACCAATTAAAGATAATGTTCTATCTTGCATTGTCTGTGGATTTACACTAACTCTATCTGCACCATATTTTACTATGGATTTTGCTTTTTCAAGACTTAAAGAATCAGGTCTGCCTGCTTCCACAGTGAACTCTTCAACATAATCGCCTTTAAATGATTTAGCCACTAAAGATAATAAATCATCAAAATCATTTTCATTTAAACTTGTAGGAGTGCCTCCACCTACATAAATACTTTGTACTTTAAAATCATATTGTTCTATTAAAGCTTTAATTTTAGTAATTTCATAATTTAAAGTCTGCAAATATTTGCGAGTCATCTCGCTACTTGGCAATATACTTGAAGGAAAAGAACAATATAAACAACGTGATGGGCAAAATGGAATTCCTACATAAACACTGATAAGTTTTGGGTCATTTGCCTTTGCTAAAAAAGGTAATTGTAAATAAGCAATATCTGTGATTAGATTTGCTTTATCTATTTGTACCTCATAATCATCTTGTAAACGTCCTATCACACCTTGACGGTCTAATCCTTGCTCCATTAAACGGTGTACGATTTTTGTTGGTCTAACTCCATGAAGTATTCCCCAAGGAGCTTTTTTAGCTTGTAAATCTTCGCAAAAGATATGATATAAATTTAATTTAATTAAACGATTAGTCCCTGCTTTTACACTTTCATCATCATGTAAAAAGCTTTGTCTTGTATAAGTCCATAATTTTTCATCTTTACGCAAAGTCAAGACTGTTTTTACACCATTTAAAGCCACATCATCATATATATTTTCTATTTTCAATTCATCGTAATCGAAAATAGTATCATTTGCATCATTTATTTCTACTTTAAATAATACTAAAATCTCTTTTACTATTTTTACAATAATTTCTTTTGTACTATTTAAATAAAATGTTTTTATTTTCACGATTTCAATTCACGCTTTTTCTGACAATCTTCACAATAACCAAAGAATTTTAACTGATGGTCTACAATTTTAAATTTGCATGTATCTTCTATTTTTTCTTCAAGATTACCTAAAAGGTCATCTGTGAATTCTAATACTTTGCCACATTCTACACAAATTAAATGATGATGTTGATGTTCATTAGGACTTGCATCATTTAATTCATAACGACGACAACCATCGCCAAAATCGAGATAGTTTAAAATATTTAAGTCGCTCAATAATTCTAAACTACGATATACTGTAGCTAAACCAATTTCGCATTTTTGTTCTTTTAAAATAAAATGCACATCTTCAGCGCTTAAGTGCTGGCTAGGTCTATCTAAAAAAATCTGCAATACTATTTTTCTTTGAGGAGTTAATTTATATTGAGGACCCGCTAACTTTTGCTTTAAATCCTCCATAGTTATTTTTACAGGCACTAAAAACCCTCCTTTAATCTCTGTTAGTTTCAAATATATATATTTTAGCAAAAATATACTTATATTACAAAGTTTTTATTATGATTATTATAACATTTTCTCAAAAAAGCTTTCAACTAAAGTATTATACGACAAAATTAAAACAAAAAAGCCCCCGAAAAAATAATCTCTCGAGAGCTTTTTTTATATTTTATATCTTTAAGAAAATTAGTCTACAGTTGTTACTTTATCAATGAAGCCATGAATATCTTTTTCTTCACCGCTTTGAAGTCCTGTGATATAATTAAACATTTTTTGAGCAAATGGTCCAATTTTACCATCATTGATAGTCATTACTTTATCTTTATAGCCGAGTACACCAACAGGGGAAATTACAGCTGCTGTACCAGAACCGAATACTTCTTCTAATTTACCATTTTCGTAGTCTTCTACTAATTCATCAATAGTAATAGGACGTTCTTCTACTTCCATGCCCCATTCTTTAGCTACAGCAAGAACAGTTCTTCTTGTAATACCATTTAAAATAGTACCATCTAAAGCAGGAGTTACGATTTTACCATCAATTTTGAATAAAATGTTCATAGAACCAACTTCACCGATGTATTTACGATGTACGCCATCTAACCACAATACTTGGTCATAACCATTTTTGTGAGCTTCAAGACCTGCATGGAGGCTTGCTGCATAGTTAGCTGGAGTTTTTGCTTCACCTAAACCACCTTTTGTTGCACGAACATATGTATCTTCTACCATGATTTTTACTGGAGCAAATCCATGTGCATAGTAAGCAGCTACTGGAGAAAGAATGATATAGAATTTATATCTTTAGATACGCTAACACCTAAGAATGGATCATCTGCAAAGATGAATGGACGAATATAAAGGCTCTGACCTTTTTTATTTGGCACCCAATCTTTTTCAATAGTGATTAATTGATGAAGAGCATCATATACTAAATCAACATCAATTGGTGGAATATCAAGAATACGAGCTGAATTATTTAAACGATTTAAATGGTCTTTAGTACGGAAAATAACTACATCTTTGCCCTGACGGAAAGCTTTCATACCTTCAAAAATAGCCTGACCATAATGAAGTGTTGCATTTGCTGGGCTAACTTTTATTTCTTCGTAAGGTACAATCTGAGCATCATGCCAACCTTGACCTTCATCATAAGTCATTTCAAACATATAATCTGTAAAATGTGTTCCAAAACCAATAGTGGAAACATCAACTTTTCTTTTAATGTTTTTGTTTCAACAAATTTAACCATAATTACATCTCCCTAATTGATAGTGTATTCATTGTACAACTTATCTATTACATAGTCAAGAAAAAAGTTTACATATTTACATATTTTTTACTAATAAAATAACTTTTTATGCTGATTATTCTATCTTTATAGCTTAATAAATTATTATAACAAGGATAAAATAATATTTATTTTATTTAAACTTCGCCAATAATGTAAAATAAAATATCTAATAAATTTTATCATTATAAAACAAAAAAGCCGTAACCTTTTTAATAAAAGGCTACGACTTTTATTTCTTAATTATTCAGCATATATTTTTAATCAAATTTCACCTTATTTTTATCTTTTTCCTTCCTATATAATATAGGCTATTTTATATTTAAATATTTCTATTTTTTTCTGTTCTTTTTATAATAGTACGTTTTCAGTACGTTAATTTTAACCGCCATATATGAATATAACAAGATATCAATTAGTTTTGACTAATAGTTATATATCAAAATATGGCGGTATTTTTATTAATAACCGCCATACTCCAAATAATACATATTCAATTTTCTTTATACAGTATCTGTTGATATTTATCATGGGTATGTGCCAATGAAGATTATGATTGTATAGGGTATTCGTACAGCACCTGTTGATATTTATCTAATAAAAAAAACACTTGCATATATTTAAAAAGTGGTTTTCGTACAGCACCTGTTGATATTTATCCGTTATCGGTTTTGTAATAGGTGGCGGTGAACTTACGTTTTCG
>ENA-OQCN01000961-OQCN01000961.1-human-gut-metagenome-genome-assembly--contig:-NODE-961-length-15071-cov-4.970824_pt1 | contig 15071 bp, 29 predicted proteins | sample MGYA00242497_ERZ504576 | MGnify/ENA primary metagenome ERZ504576 (study PRJEB26092, sample SAMD00036296) | human gut metagenome | host: Homo sapiens | study: EMG produced TPA metagenomics assembly of...
GTTGACTTTTAATCTACATGCTGATATTATAAAAGAAAGATGATTTTAAATCATCAAAATAGGAGGTGAGAAAATGACAGATACAGAAGTGTTGAAAGAATTAATTATTTCAAAAGGTTTAAAACTTAAATATGTAGCTCAATATCTAGGATTATCAAGCTATGGATTGTCAATGAAAATAAATAATGAGCGAGAATTTAAAACTAGCGAAGTTGCTGCATTATGTGAATTATTAGAGATTGAAAGTCTTGAGGTGAAAGAAGCTATTTTTTTTAAACAAAAAGATGATTTTAAGTCAACACTAACAGATAAGGAAAAGAAAGCAAATAAATATTAAAAGAAACTTACAACACCCGAAGGAGAGATGTGAAATGTGTTATCCAGGAGAAAGAGTAGATAAACTTCTAGGAAGAGGTGAACCGGAAACAATTACAATCGGTACTAAAGAGGTTGGACATTGCCCACGATGCGGTCATCCGTTTAAACTAAGATTTAAAAACGAAAAAGAAGAATATGATTTTGCATTTAATACCGATACAAAAACATTGGATATAAGAGGTCTTTGCTTTGACGATGTAAAGGAATTTTCTTTAAAATGTGTGGATGGCAAGTATTTAGTTACCGTAATCAATGATAGCGTTTGCAGATTTGAACTTTAGTTTACAAGGAGAGATGTGAAATGTGTTATGCAGGACCAGATGGACCACCAGCACCTACAATAAAGACAAAAGAAGAGTTCCTCTTCCATTTATCAAGACTTAGTACATCCGGCAAACTGGAAGAAGTTGCCGAGCAAAGTATTTGCCGGATGTACCCTGTGTTAATTCCTTATTTTGATGACGGGGTTTATGCGCAGCCTGTTAATCCAGAAGAACTGCTGCAACAAATAGTTGAGCAACCTCTTGTAAAGCGATATATGACTCCGTGGGAGCGAGCGTTGACCATTGTTTTAAGGCATCCAGAAGCGTTGATTGGCGTTAAGTTCACTTAAAAGAGGAACTGCGTGCCAGACTTCTGGGAAATGTTTAAAAATAGGTAAAAGCCGAAATACAATATATCTATTAATCTCTCGAAGCGTACAATTTTCTTCAAGAGTTGGTACGAAACTATGAACAGTGTCTGGAGCTAAAAGTTTCAAACTAAAAATAGATTTTTCTTTAAGACATTCTTCAATATATGTTTTAAACGTATTGTAATCGAAAACTTTATCAGGAGCAGGTTTAAAAATAGCAAGACGTTTCCAATATTCTGAAATTTCCGGAAGAAAATAACATGAGGCAAGTTCACAGATTGTTTCTTCAAGCCATTGAAGAGTTGAAACGACATCATTAGGAATCATATAATGGCACATTTCGTGAGCAAGTTGATAACAAGTTTTAGCCCAATCATTTGGACTCGAAGTAAGATATATGGTTTTGGCGGTTCTTACGCACATAGGAAATTTTTGAGCATCTGTAAATTCAATAACAGCTTCCGGACTTTGCTGAATTGGAAGCGAAATATTCATTACATGCAATAAAGAATCTATTGCAAAGAGCGAAAGCTCAAAATCATCTTCTGAAATTGAGATAGGTTTGTCCTCTTCATTTTTTATCCCATTATCAGGATAACGAACCAGAAATTGAGGAAATAAGTTTAGATTTTTTTCCATAAGTAAGGTACCTCCTAAAATTAATATGTGGTTAATTAGTTAAGGCATGGCAGTGCCTTGTGATTAGAGCATAAAAGAGTGGGAGAAAAAAGTCAATCAAAAGGAGAGTGAGAAAAATCATTGTAAAAGGAGTAACCAAAAAGGTTGGAGAGTATTTAGAAGAAAATAAGGTAAATCTTTCAAAGTTAGCATTAGCAGAAGAAAGTAAAATCCCATATTATTTGCTTTATGTAAGTGTGAGAGACAAACATCTGGAAAGAGATTTAAGGGCAGATGAGTTTTGAGTATTTGCGTAGCACTGAATCTTAATCCGGTTGATTTTAATTTAAAAGAGAGGTTAAAAAATGCAAATTTCAGAATTAGCGAAAGAAAATCATAAACTAAAAAACGAGCAGAGATATTGACATCAATATCGTTATCCCTGCTGTCTTTAGTGGTATATCTTGCATGTTTAATTTTTACTTCTCAGATGCATTTCCATCGTCAACAGAATTATTATCTGATGGAGATTGAACAACATGAGGAAGATTGTCGGAATTTGAAGATTGAGAATGCTCTTCTTCAGAACGCTCTTGCAGGAAAGGACAAGACTCTTGATGCTGAGGAAGATTCTGCAACATCGAAATAAGAAGTGAAAGGAGCGAGGAAAATAATTACATATAGCAACATCATTACAAACATCAAAAAACTTATTAAAAATAAGGGATTAAAGCAGTCATTTGTAGCAAAGCAGGCTGGTTTCAATTCGCAAAGCTTTAGCGATATCTTAAACGGGCGAAAACTTTTGAGAGTAGAGCATCTTCCGGAATTGGCAGATGCGTTAGGAGTTGAGATTGAGGATTTTTTTAGAAAGAGAGGTGAAGAGGTATGAAGTGCTATAAATGCGGACATGAACTTAATCTCTTAGAAGATGAACGGTATTGTCCTAAATGTGGATACCCGGTAAATCCATACAAAGATGAAGCAGAAAAGGAATTGCATAGCTTTGCACTTGATATGGATATGAAAACGGTATGTGTGAATGGTGTTCGTTTTGATACAGTAAAGGCATTTTCATTAAATTGTGTGGATAGAAAATGTACCCTTACTGTAACAAAAGACGATATTTATAAAGCTAAATTTTAGTTTGGAAGTTCCAATTAGAGCAACTTCTGACTAAGATTAAAGAAATGGAGTGAGGAAATTGAACAATTTACAGATTTTTAGCAATGAAGAATTTGGACAAGTAAGAACAATAACAATTAATGAAGAGGTGTGGTTTGTCGGCAAGGATGTAGCAGACATTCTTGAATACACAAACACAGCGAAAGCAATCAGAGACCACATTGATGAGGAAGATAAGCTGACCGAACGAATCGTTCTGTCAGGTCAGAATCGAGAAGTGATATTTATTAACGAATCCGGTCTTTACAGTCTTATCCTTTCCAGTAAAATGCCTAATGCGAGAAAGTTTAAGCGTTGGGTAACATCGGAAGTCCTTCCGGCATTACGCAAAACAGGACACTATGAAATGGAGAACTACTCTCCAGAGATGCAAGCAATCTTAATGCATGACAAGAAGCTTGTCAAAATGGATGAGAGAGTAACGACTCTGGAAAATACAATGACTTTAGATTACAGCCAGCAACAGGCACTTGGCGAGGTGGTTAATTATGTTGTCATTGATGCGCTTGGTGGAAAAGAAAGCGATGCATATAAAGAAATTGGAAAGAAAGTGTTTTCTGAGTGTAACAGAGACTTGAAGCGATATTTTCATGTGAACGCACGAAATAATGTGCCGAAAAAAACGCTTTGAAGATGCAATTGAGTACGTACAGCATTGGCAACCGTGTACAAATACTCAAATTGCAATCAAGGAGCATAATTCGCAAATGCGATTTGCATAAAGAAAGGGGAATCATTATGAAAAAATACGAATTTACAGGAGAAACAAAAACAGTGCCGCTTCTTTTTGAAAATGTAACACTGCACAGAATTCAGGCTATTACTAGTTTTGAAAATGTGGTAGCAGGGGAACTTGGCGGTTGGATTGAGAAAGAAGAAAATCTTTCTCAAGGTGGCAATGCTTGGGTTGGTGGCAATGCTCAGGTTAGTGGCAATGCTCAGGTTAGAGGAAATGCTTGGGTTGGTGGCAATGCTTGGGTTGGTGACAATGCTCGGGTTGATGGCAATGCTCAGGTTGGTGGCAATGCTTGGGTTGGTGGCAATGCTCAGGTTAGAGGAAATGCTCGGGTTGGTGGTGATGCTCGGGTCTTTTCTATTAATCATATTTTAACGATTGGTATTATTGGTAGTCGTGACGATTTTACAACATTCTATCGTGATAAAGATAATGAGATCACAGTCAAGTGTGGCTGTTTTTCTGGCAAGATTGATAAGTTTCTTGAAAAAGTAGCGCAAACGCACGGCGATTCAAAATATGCTCAAGTATATAAGAAAGCTGTAGAACTTGCAAAACTGCAAATTCTCACTGGCTAATTTAAAAAGTCCCTTAGAAGCAGCAACTTCAAAAGGGACACACAAAAAAACTTTACATTTATGTATTTTAACAGATACACAGAGGAAAAACAATGAAAAAAATGAGTAATAAGAAAAAAAGAGATATTTTAGAAGTAGGTCTGGGACTTTGGACAGGCATCTGCTTCGGCGGCTGGTTGCGTAATGTCATCGAGTGCAAGGACGCACAGGCAATGGTATTTGCTGTGGCTTGGATTGCAGGACCGGCAGTAATTTTCTTCCTTGCTGGTTTATTGCAGGTAAGAAAGAAAAATAAAGCAAAGAAGCAGGCAGAGAAGTTTATTGAGAACTGGGCAAAATTTAAAATCGAAAAGGATAAGGCATCATGAGCAAGGTAGAAATTGAGTTTGCTGCACTTGAAGAATTAATTAGAGATTCGGAGAAAGTCAGAGTCTTAAACAGTTTGTTAGACAATTCAAGAGAGTGCGGAGAGGAGAAAATAGCACTGGACGTACTTAGTGCAGTGCTTGGTGTAGAAACGAGAGAACCGTTGACAGTAGATAAAGTTGTAGAGCTGTTTGAAGAGAAATGGAAAGAGGGTTGAGAGGATGCCAGTTACATATTTAAGTAAAGAGCAACAACGTGCCGCTCAGGTAAGACGGTGCTTAGGTGGTGCAATCTGTGCAAACGGAAGCTATAAAAAAGACTTAGCTAAAAATGCAGGTATGAAGTATCACACATTCTTAAAACGTCTGAATGAACCGGAAACATGCACACTTAGCGAACTGTGGACAATTTTGGATACGTTGAACGTTCCGGAAGAGGAAAGAAGCAAGATGTTGATTTAGGAGGAAAGAAAACATGATGGATGAATACTTACTTGAAATGAAAGTCGGTGCTGGATGCTCTGTAAGTGCGACCTCTGCCGGACACAGAAGAGAACAGGCAAGAGAGCATGAAACGTTAGAAAGAACAATTGTAATCACAAAGAGAGAGGAGAACTAAGATGTTAAAGTTATATGAAATTGCTCAGGAATACATGCAGTTATGCGAAATTGTAGAGGATACCGACGTGGATGAGCAAGTGTTTGAAGATACACTTGCAGGGATTGAAGCAGAACTGGAAGAAAAAGCGGATGCTTATGCAGTAATCCTTGCCAACTTGGATAACGATACTGAGAAGATTGATAAAGAAATCGAAAGACTTACAAAAATGAAAAAGATTTTAAAGAGTCGCAGTGACTTTTTAAAAAGAAATCTCACAAATACTATGCTGTTGATGAATAAGAAGAAATTCAAGACAGATATTCATTCTTATAGTATTTCAAAAAAATGCTCCATCATTGAATATTCTTGATGAAGCAAAGATTCCGGAGAAGTACATGATTGCTCAGGAGCCGAAGTTGGATAGAAAAGCTCTGCTGTCAGATGTCAAAGCGAATCCGGAAGAGTTCAATGGTATTGCTGAAACGAAGCAGACAGAAAGTTTGAGAATCAGATAAATCTAAGAGGGAAAAATATGGAAACAAAGAAAATTTACACAGCAATCGTCGAAATCATGGACGATATCAAAAGTATTGGAAAAGACCGATACAATAAAATGCAAAGCTATAGTTTCAGAGGGATTGATGATGTTTATAATGCATTACAACCAGCCCTGATTAAGCACAAGGTATTTTGTGTTCCGACTGTAAAAAGTGTAAAACGAGAAGATGGAGTATCCGCAAAAGGCACCCCACTGAAATATACAGTTGTGGACGTAGACTATGAGTTTACATCTGCGGAAGATGGTTCTTCTATTAAGATAAGCATGTCAGGCGAAGCGATGGATTCGGGAGATAAGAGCTTGAATAAAGCCTTATCGGCTGCTTACAAATATGCGTGTTTCCAACTCTTCTGTATTCCAACGGAGAGTGAATCACATGATTCAGAGGAAGATACTTATGAATATCATCAAAAAGTTGAATCAAAGCAGGAAGTACCAAAGCAAACGGACAGAAAGATCACAGAGCAGGAGATTGCTAGCTTTATGCAAGAAGTACATCGAACTGGATGCGCATTAGACAAGATGTTAAAAAAGAGCAACGTAAAGGTTGTAAAGGAAATGAAATACAGTTGTTACCTCTACTGGATGAACTTAATGAAGAAAACTCCGGACAAGAAAGAAGAGGAAGCCAAAACAGCTTAGGGGATTCGCAGTTCATGCTGCTTATCACATATATCACACAAATACATAGCAGCTCTGTAAAAAAAGAAACTTCTTGCCAGGACGGTCACTGTTTAATAACAAACTTTCCTGGTCGGACAAGGTTCTAACAGAGCTGCAGAAAGGAGTATCCACGAATGGCAAGACCGAAAAAGCAAGGTCTGGACTATTTTCCGATTGACGTGGATATTTTCGAGGATTTAGAAGTAGAATATGCCAAGTTTGGCGCAGATGGATTTACAATTTATATGTATTTACTCACAAGAGTATACAAAAGGGGCTACTACTTAGAAGTAGATGAAGATTTCCTACTCGTGATGGCAGCACGACTGCGGATGAGCGAGCAAAAGGTGATGCAGGTCTTAAACTACTTGCTGAAACGGTCACTGTTTGATAACACACTTTTTCAGTCGGTCAAGGTTCTGACCTCTGCCGGAATACAAGAACGGTTTCAGCTTGCCGTGAAGACACGAGCACTGAAAAATCCGATTCAGGTAAGAGAGGATTTGTGGCTTCTCAAAAAAGAGGAGACCGAACCTTTTATTAAAGTGAACCCTTTTTTAAATAAATCCAAGAATAATGAGAGTTTTTCTGAGAATAACTTCGATAATTCCGAGAAAAATGCCATAAAGGAAAGTAAAGTAAATAAATATATAATATATTGCTTACGCAAGAAAAACCTCCGGTTAAAGAGTCTACTTCCAGTATTGATACAAAGAACAGATATTTTGACAATCAAGAAGTAGAAGATGCTTTTTGTTGTTTATTTCATACAAGAAACAAAAAGGAGCAATTATCAATCCGAGCCAGATTGAGTTGTATAAAGAACGTTTATGTGAAGTAGCACGGACAGATATTGACAAAATAGCAGTCGCAAAAGAGGCAACGATGAGAGGCTGGGAAACGTTCTATCCTGTAAGAAAGACAAGAAGTACGCAAAATAAGCAACAAGAGACAAAGAAAGCGAAGTTCTGTAACTTTGAGCAAAGAAAATACAACATGAGTGAATTAGAAAGCATGTTGTTGAAAAGTAATTGAGAGGGGGGTGAGAATTTGGGAACAGTTGTGCTTGTGCTCGTATTTTTAGCAATCGCAGGAACTTGCTGGATGATTGTTCGAGATACCGGAATGGAGAAAGAGGACGATGCGGAGCAGGAAGAGTACTTAAAGAAATGGATGGAGGAGAAAAAGAAATGAGAGTAACACTTGAAAATGGAGTAACACTGGAATTTGACTCAACGGGAATGATGGAAGATTTCAGAGAGTGTAGCAGGATGGCAAGAGAATCAGGAAGTGAGAATGGCAAAGATTGCAAAACATGCAAATGCGATAAGTCGTTGGTGGTACAGGGTTGTGTACGATTCCGGAAGTAGAAAGAGCGTTGGAGGAAGCGGTAGAAGCATTGGAGGAAGAGAAAAATGGATGAGTTATTTGAAATTTTAGATGATTTACTTGGAATAGAAGTACAAATGGAATCAGGAATTGATATCTTGAAAAGTTTAGAAGATTTGTATATGCAGAAAGAAGCTGAAATTAGTGAAGAAACAGGCGAAATGATGAAAACATCAGAAGAAAGAAAATTAGCAATATTTTCACGAAGCTATATGGAATCAATGAGAAAAAATTTGAGAGATGCAATCGAACGTCTTGATGATGCTTCGATAGAATCTTTGTATGAGGAGCATAAAAGAGGAAAATGAGAAGAGAACAATTAGAGCAGATGTTGGGTAAGAAAGTGACGGTAACGTTGTTTAATAATGCAGTATACACAGGGACTTTGAGAAAGACCAGGGACGAGGCTTTTAAAGATAATCCTAATTTGTTTATTCCTTGGAAATATTATTTCTTAACAAATGAAACAAATCAGTGCGTATCATGCTTGTTTCGCACGTCCCATGTACGGAGCTGTAAGGTAATTGAATAAATGGAAAGGACAATGAAATGGGTTACAGAGATATTACATCCCAGGGCGCTTCGGTGCTCTGGGGAACGAGAGCGGTGGAGAGAGACAAGAAAAGACAGCAGGAGCTGGAACAATTACATAATGTTCGTGTTGGGAAAGAAGTAAAGATTCAGGTGGAAGATTCCGATATCTCGGATGGGAGAAAACGCAAAAGAGTGGAAATCAAGAAAGCGACTGTTGCAGGAGTCTATGAGCATTTCATCCTGCTGCATTTCAAAGTAAAAGGCAATGGTTTGCAGGAAACATTCTTCTGGGATGACTTCCGGAAAATAAGAAGATAGCAAGTAACACGAGAGGAGCGATGCCAGTGGAGCAGGAAAATGACAAGAAAAAAGAATACCTCTGGCAATACAGAAAGGCAGAGAGAAGAGAACAAAATATCTTGGAAGAAATCCAGGAACTGCGGGCGGATAAGTTGTTTCCGTCCGTGTCCATGGATGGGATGCCAAAGGGAAGCGGTCAGGCAGATTTGTCTGACTTTGTTGCGTTGATGGACGAACTAATTGAGAAACTGAAAGAAGAACGTCTTTGCAAAGTAAAACTCAGAATGGAGATAGATGGGAAAATAAAAAGAATGGACGATACAGATGAAGCAGATTTGTTAAGGATGCGTTATCTTCGAGGAATGAAGTGGGAAGAGGTAATGGCAAAAACAGGATATTGCCGGGCACAAGTGAATAGAATACATGGAAAAGCATTGGAACATTTTGAAATGTAAAAATTAGGGATAAGATTTCTTTATAAGTATTGACATACGTATTAATACGTAGTATAATAGAATTAACTTAAGGAAAGGAGAATATCAGATGCCAATCAAGCCAAGTGAAATGATAAAACTTTTAAAGAAAAATGGTTTTGTTGCAGTCAGTCAGAATGGCTCGCATGTAAAGATGCGAAACCAAGAAACTGGAAAACAAACAATTGTTCCTCTACATAACAAGGATTTGAAAAAAGGAACAGAACAGACAATACTGAAACAGGCGGGGCTGAAATAAGCCCCTGTCTTTCAAAAAAAGTAGGAGGTAAGGGCAATGAAGAAGTTATTTTATCCAGCAATTTTTCACAAAGCAGAAGAGGGAGGTTTTTGGATTACATTTCCAGATTTACCTGAGTGCATAACGGAAGGCGATGATATGGAAGAAGCATACAATATGGCAGTAGATGCTCTTGGCTTGACATTAACTGACCGTATCAAATCCAAAGAAGAACTTCCAAAGGCGTCTGATATTGAAAATATAGAAAAACAAGAAGATGGTGTAATTGTTGTAGTTCAGTTCGATAAAGCTGAATATGACCGTAGACACAATAGCAGAGCAGTGAAAAAGACACTTACAATTCCGGAATGGTTAAATGAAGAAGCACTTGCTATGAATATTAACTTTTCACAGGTACTTCAAGAAGCGTTGATGGAAAAAGTTGGGATTCGTTAAAAAATTAAAAGATGGAATAGAATGAGACATTCACTTTATGATATAGTGTAAATGGGTTTGAAAGGCAGAGAGCAAACAAAGTTTCATTACCTAGCCTATTTACGGTCATTGGTTTTTGATTTCCATAGGTATCCTCTAAAGTATTAAATGTTATGTAATCACAGCCTGCTGGTGGTTCGGCAGGCACATCAAAGCGTAGCTCAGTGGTAGAGCACTTGCAACGCATCTGCAAGAGGTCGGGGGTTCGATTCCTTCCGCTGTTGCTCACACGTGACGGTGTGCCCACTTGTTCGGGTAATGGACAAGAGCTGGTAAGTGCTAAACTTACATGTTTCTCTTTTCTTTACATTTTATCCATATAGCATCCAGTATTTACTGGGTGCTATTTTTATACATAAATTTAGCAAGACAGGAAGGTGGGTGGATGGCAAACTATGAAAACATAAGAGATAAAGGTTTTGATAAACGAACTACGAATGAACTACGAGTGATCGCATCAAAAGGTGGAAAGGCATCCGGTGAGGCGAGGAGAAAAAAAGCAAACTTCCGGAAAACTTTAAACTTGCTGCTTTCTGCAAAAATTGAGAATGAGGAGTTGACTCCATTTTTAGAAAGCCTTGGTATAGACAGCACCCTTGAAAGTGCAATCAATATGGCGATGATAAAAAAAGCATTAAAAGGCGATGTAAAGGCTTATGAGGCGGTGGCACGGTTTGCAGGACAGTATGAAGTGCCAGACGAAGATATCAGAGAGAAAGAAGCAGATATTGAGTTGAAGAGGGCAAGGAAACAGCAAATAACTGGTGAAAACGAGACGGATGAAGCGTTAGACAGACTGGATGCGATACTAAAGGAGATGCGGGACAATGCAGTTAAGCAAGAAGCAGAATGAGTATATTTTAAATGCCACGCATCGCTGGAACATTAAATCCGGAGCAGTTCGTTCCGGAAAGTCTTTTGTTGATACTGCTTATATTGTTCCATTCCGGATTCGAGAAAGAAAAGGGAAACCGGGATTAAATGCTATCTTAGGAGTGTCTAAAGCATCTATTGAACGAAATGTATTGCAACCAATGCGTGAGTTGTATACCGATAAATTAATTGGGACAATCAACAGTATGAATATTGCGAGGATATGTGGCGAAGATGTGTACTGCCTGGGCGCAGAAAAAGTTAGCCAGGTCGCAAAGATACAGGGGTCAAGTATTAAGTATTGTTACGGTGATGAGATCGCAAAATGGAATCAGGATGTGTTCCAGATGCTAAAGTCACGATTAGATAAGCAATATTCTTGCTTTGATGGAGCGTGCAACCCAGAACAGCCGACGCATTGGCTGAAAAAGTTTATTGATAATCCAGAACTGGATATTTACTTGCAGAAATATACTATCTTTGACAATCCTTTTCTTCCGGAGGAATATGTCGAACAGCTTTGCAAAGAGTATGAGGGAACGGTATGGTATGACAGACTTATATTGGGGCTGTGGAAACGTGCAGATGGGGCAATTTACAAGCGTTTTGCAGATAAGCCAGAATTGTTCTACTGCGAGATAAAAGACGAAATAGAGGGCAATACAGAGCACAGAGAGTTTAAGAAAACAGATATTGTGTCGATTGAAATTGGTCTGGACTTTGGTGGAAACAAATCCGGTCATGCTTTTGTAGCAAGAGGCTACACAGATGATTACAAAGAAGTTGTCGGTGTAATGAGCAGGCGCATTATGTTAGAAGATTATCCGGAAGGGATTGACTCAAAGAAACTGACAGAGATTTTTCTTGAATTTGTACAGGAAGTTATTGATAAATATGCGGTAACGGATGGGCGAGGAGAATACATACAGTACTGCAATGTTGAAACGGTATATTTCGACAATGCGGAATCTGTTCTGGGCGCATCTATTCGGAATAATGTAGAGACGAGATATCCTTGGATGTCTGTAAAGCCAGCAAAGAAAAAGGCGATTATTGACCGTATTCGCTGTACACAGATGTTAATGGGAGCAGGACGGTTCTTCTTAACAGAAGATTGCGAGAGTTTGGAAACAGCTTTTTGTGATGCGGTTTATGATAAAGAATCCTTAGAGGATGAACGGCTTGACGATGGCAGTACAGACATTGACAGCTTGGATGCGTTTGAATATACAATTGAACGAGATATGAAGTATCTGATTGATGAGGAATAGAAAATGTTTGATGGAATTAAGAATTTCCTGAGGAGGATAGCGAGAATGTTTGGCTATACGCAATTAAAAAGTATACTTGGTACGGATGTGGCATTATCACAGGGAATGATTGATGCTATTAACGAATGGAAGTTAATGCTCGATGGAGCAGCAGGCTGGACTAGCAGCGATGTGCAGTCACTTAAGATAGAACAAGGTATCTGTCGTGAATTTGCAGATACTGTGCTGGCTGAGATGGAAACTTCTATTTCTGTGCCGGCACTGGACAAGATATATAAAAAACAGCTTACACTTTTAAATGAGCACTTGCAGGATGGTCTTGCATTGGGCTCTTTTTGTTTGAAACCATTGCCAGGTGGAATGGCAGAGTTTATTACTGCAGATAAATTTATACCGATTCAGTTTGGAGACGATGGCAGACCAACCGACGTTGCATTTCTTACAGTGAAGCGTATCGGTGAGATTGATTATTATACCAGAGTAGAACGGCATACCGTTTCAAATGGAGTACTTACAATCTCAAACAGATGCTATCACTCACAGACACAGGCTGACGTTGGACAGGAATGTTCTCTTGAAGAAGTGGGTGAGTGGCAGAATATAGAAGCCGGTCCGGTCGGTTATCCAGGAATGAAGCAAATGGATTTTGGATATTATCGTAATCCACTGCGAAATAATGTAGATGGTAGTTATTGCGGTGTATCGGTATATGAATCTGCAAAAGAGCGGATTATGAAAGCGGATATTCAGGCGGCAAGGCTTGACTGGGAATACAATTCCGGGGAACGTGCTATTCATGTGGATGAGAGAGCACTAAAGCAAAAAGGTGGACGTTTTAATCTGCCACGACTAAGCAAACGATTGTATCGTGGCTTAAATCTTGAGGATGGAAAAGACAAAGAACTGTTCCGTGAGTACTCTCCGGAAATGCGTGACGAAGCGTTTAAACGTGGCTTAGAAGAATATAAGCGAGAAATTGAGTTTATCGTAGGTTTAAGCTACGGAGACCTTTCAAATGTACAGAATGTTGAAAAGACAGCGGAAGAAATCAAGTCATCAAAGGCAAGGAAGTACAATCGTGTAAAAGCAATACAAGGAAAACTTCGGGACTGTCTGGAAGATTTTGCGGCAGGGCTGGCATTTTATAATTCCATGTACACTTCCGGTTATGAGTTCTTCTGTGAATTCAGTGATTCCATTTTAACCAGTGAAGAGACAGAACGACAGCAGGACAGACAGGATGTGAACATGGGTGCAATGACCTTAGTAGAGTATCGTGCAAGTGGTACGGCGAAACAGAGGAAGAAGCCGCAAAGAAGATTATTGATGAAAGTGTAGACCCTGACCCGATTGAGGAGTAAGCATTTATGATGACACCAGATGAAAAAGGAACACTGCCACTTCGGACGGAAAAACTTTTTTATGATTTGCAGAACCGTATTTATGCGGACATTGTAAGAAGAATCAAAAAGACTGGTGAAATTACGAGTACGGCAGATTATCAGATAAATAAACTCCTATTGCTTGGAAATAGTACAGAGTTCATAGAAAAGGAATTGAAAGATCTTTTAAATGCTTCTTATCCAGAAATCTGGGCTTTGTACGATAAAGTCTGTGACTGGGAATATGTCCGTAATAAAGACGCTTATGAGCAGATAAATGGCAATTTTGTACCACTGGAAGAAAATAAGACGGTCAGACGGTGGGCGGAAGCAATCGCAAAGCAGACGCAGGGTGAGATAAAGAATCTTACACGGTCGATGGGATTTACCGTACAAACCCGTGGCAAGAAAGTATTCACACCACTGGTAACGTATTACCAGAAGTATTTAGATTCTGCCTGTATGGATATTGTAACAGGTTCGTTTGATTATAATACTGTTTTAAGAAGAGTCGTAAAAGAAATGACGGCATCCGGGCTACAAACAGTAGATTATGCGTCCGGATGGAGAAACCGTGCACCTGTGGCGGTAAGACGAGCATTATGACAGGTGTTTCACAGTTGAGCAGTAAAATAAACGAAATGGTTGCAAAAGACCTGAAAACGGATAAATACGAAGTGACATGGCATGGTGGACACCGACCAGAACACTGGTGGGGCGGTAAAGTCTACAGCTACGATGACCTTGTAAGAGTGTGCGAACTTGGAGAAGGAAGAGGTTTATGTGGATGGAATTGTAAGCATAGTTACTATGCTTTTGTGGATGGTTTTTCTACAAGGACTTATACAGATGAGCAGTTAGAAGAGCTGGAAGCAAAAGAGCAGGAAGAGCATGAGTACAAAGGCAAAAGCTACAATGCATACCAGGCATCACAGGCACAACGGCAGATGGAAACGACCATGCGGGCACAGAGAGCGAATATCAAGAATCTGAAACAGGGAAATGCAGACTCGGATACCGTGATAGCAGCACAAGCAAGATATCTTAATACATTAAGTCAGTATAAAGACTTTTCGAAGAAAATGAAACTTCCGGAGCAGATGGAACGAGTGTACATGGATGGACTGGGGCGAGTTGTTACTGATAATAAAATCAAAGGCATGTTTCCACAGAAAATGGTGGATAATATGCAGAAAGATTTGAACCAGTACAAGCGATATAAAGAAGTGCTTGGAGAATCCGCTGGAACACTTGCGAACTTCGGGAAGATGAAATATAATGATAGTAAGAAATGGGGTGAATTGAATCACAGATATTCAGTTGTAAAACTTTACGATGTTGATTCAGGTAAAATGCCACGTGAGAAGATTTTTGAACTCGACCAGAAAGCGTTCCAGGCAAAGACACAGCTGTTTACTGGAAATGCAAAAAGAAAAGGCAATATCGCTGTTATGGAATTGGATGGAAATATCAAGCTTGGAAATAGTCAAGTGCAAACTATAGATGACCCGAATTATATCAATTTCAAAGGAGATAAAGAGTCACTAGTATTGAAAACGAAAGTGCCGGAGTTTAAAACACTTTTTATCGGAACACATAATAGAGATGTGGATAGTGAAGCGAAACTTTTTGAATATGCAGCATCCATTTGCAAGGATGGAAAAGAACACGTATTAAATTTACTATCAGAACGTTGTATGTGCGAAAGCTGTCGAGGAGTTATGCAACAGTTTAAGAAAAAATATCCAAATGTTCAGGTTAATGCGGTATCAAATGCAAAGAAACAGGCAGAAAAAAAT
>ENA-OQCN01000962-OQCN01000962.1-human-gut-metagenome-genome-assembly--contig:-NODE-962-length-15067-cov-7.883199_pt1 | contig 15067 bp, 17 predicted proteins | sample MGYA00242497_ERZ504576 | MGnify/ENA primary metagenome ERZ504576 (study PRJEB26092, sample SAMD00036296) | human gut metagenome | host: Homo sapiens | study: EMG produced TPA metagenomics assembly of...
TTGAAGCCCTCAACCGTGAAATCTTGGTTGAACTTGTGGACTATATCAAGGTCTATGAAAACGGCAATATCAGCGTGAAATTCAAATTTGCTGACGAGCTCCGCAAGATTGCCGAGTACATTGAAATTAACATTACGGAAGATACCGCAGTAGCGGGCTAACCCCCGCTACAAACCCCTTTGACAGTGTGTTTTCCTAATAGGCGCTAATCATACCGAGAATAATTCAAACCCGCGTTACAAAGTTCCTTATCGATTCTTGCCATCATACCTTCTGCAATTATTTTTGAAGAGAGCGGACCAACAAGGAGACCATTTGTTCGGTTTAGATTTTGTTTTCGATATATAGAATCCAAATTCTTATATATAGTGTAGGTGTCGCTTACTGACTCACCATGCTGAAAATTCTGAAACTGTCGATTGGCTTCATCGAACCCTAAAATAATAGCAGGAATCATATGAAGATAAAAGCTAGAGAAAAAGTTGGAAATGTCCAATTTCAAGATTTTTTTGGCTCCACTTGCTTTGATTATCTTTGCTGCAAGATTTGAAATGTAATCTGATGGCATGGGAATATCACCTGTGGGAGCATCGCCGCCGTACGATTGCTCGTGTCGAATAATCGTATGATTCACTCCCAAAATTGGAGAAAATGAGCAAGGATTATTCTCAGTGAACTCTATTAAGTCTTTAACAATATGTTTTTCTTTCATGTATGCATGAACTACCGCATATGCTCCGATTTCTGGAATGCTGATAATTCTACGCGCATCGTTTTGATTGAATCTGCTCATGTTAAAATTGTACGGAGGTATCAAATCGCATTCAAAAGGTGGCGGCTGCAGAAATGCTTTAGGGTTCAGTTGAAAGCAAGGAGGTAAATATTCAGAAAAAAAGCCTGTATTGCGTATATCTTTATCAATGGTAACATACTCCGAATCAGACAGTGACATTATTCAACTCACACTCCTATGATATGTACTGTTTTCAAAAAGGCTTCAAATACATTAAATAACACTTACCTTTGCCCGTCAAGGTTACACAGTGATTTCTCTTTAAACACAAAAACAGGGTGCGCCCCGAAGGACGCACCCTGCAAAATCCACACACGATAAGTAAGGCAGGGAGTTCCCCAGCGGGAACTTCCTGTTTTTCTTTTCCTGCAAGATGAGCCTGTTCTGTCTGCCATGCGGCAAACTCTCGCTGTCCTTCCTCGCTGTTCCAGCAGGCAAGGATGGCCGGGTAGAACGCCCGTGCCAGACGGTCGATGACTTCATCGGGATAAGGGGAAGTGTTTATGGACTTTTTCTTTTTGTTCAAACGCACGCTCCTTTGATCGTCCCACCGTGCAAAGCCGGGCGAGAAAATCAAAGTTCCAATTTTTATCAGGCGCAAGGGCGCGGATGCTTTCCGCCCTGCACTTGCGGCTGGTGGCTCGTTGATGGCTTACAAGTGCCTGTCGTTATGCGATTTTTTCATCGTTCAGCAGTTCTTCAAACTGTGCCATATACGCTTTGTGCTGCTTGAGGATTTTTAGCGTTTCAGTTTTGGCGTAGGAATCGTCCGGTAGCTTAGGCAAGTATCTCATCAAAAAATCAAAGTCCTGCTGAATCCGCCGGACAGCGACTTCCAGCGCGGAGTAGTTGATTCCAGAGTAGTGTGAGTAGCTCGACTGCGGAGCGGGGCGGTCCTCCGGGTGCAGAATCTCGTGCACGATCTGCTTGCGGTTCGGAAAATCGGCTCTGGCAAGGCGGTGCATATCAGCATCACGGACTTTGAACTGCCCGGACAGGATTTTCTCCTGCATACCGGGCACCATCTGTTCCATGATCTCTACGCCACACATGAATTTTTCAGAACGGGCAACGTAGGATTCGCTGACATTGTTCCGCTCCGCAATCTGCTTGCGGATGCTCGCTTCCGCAGAGGTGGGAGGAATTGTGTCAATTTGACACAATTCCTCCGGGGCAGTTTTCTTGGCAGCAGCCGTGTGCTGGTTGTTGCCGTTTCCACCGGGCTTTCGATGCTCCACACTGTACTGCTTTCCAATGAGGAACTTCTTCTGCTCCGGTGTGAGGTTGCGCCGCCCCAGCTGATTTTTACAAATCCAAGCGAGAACTTCTTCCCGGCTTTCAAACGGGAGCGGCATGGTGGAGAAATAAATCTCCGGGTGCTTCTGGAGGATGGCATAACGGTTGTGTCCATCAACAAGGGTATTGCCCCAAACGATCAAAGGAGAAAGCAGCTTGCCCTCTTTCAGGATATTTTCTTCAAGCTGCTTGAATTCATCATCGGTCAGAGGAGGAATCTGGGACTGGAACTCCGGGTCAATTTTCAGATTGATCATGCACACACTCCTTTATCTCTCCTGCTGCGTCTGTTCTTCCTCCCGGAAAAAGGACGCAACATTCTGCTTTGCGGTTTTCAGCTTGAACAGTTCTTCCTTGGCTTCCTTGTACTGTTCGTAGAACTTTGCCTTTTCGGATGCCAGCTGCGCATACTCGGCTTCCAGCTTTTTCGGGCTGGGCAGCTTGGTGAGGTTGTTTGCCTTGAAATAGGCTGCTGCCACCCGGTATGCTGTCAGCTCTGCACGGTGCTGCTCCTCAAAGGCTGCGGGTCGTTTGGCAGTCTTTAACTGCTGTGCGACATTCTTGGTGCTGGTGTAGGCTGCGATGTGATAGCGCAGCTCATTGTTGGCTTTCATGCGACCTTCGAGGTCTTTCACCACCGCCAGCGAGTCGTGATACTTGGTTTCCAGTTCGGTGATGCGCTGGTTCAGGGCGTCCTCGTCGGTTAAGCCCTTTTCCTGCAGAAGCTTCACGGTCTGTGCCATAACTTTGAGATTGTGTTTCGTGAGCCAACGCTTATAGCCGATGCCCTTGCCCTCGGTCATCCTCGACTGGATGTCGATCAGTTTCCCGATAGTATCCTGTTTGAACTGAACCTTGGGTTTGCGTTCGGCGTTTGCCTGCAACGTGGCAAGCACTGCCGTCTTATCGAATTTGTCCCCGAGATGTTTTGCTCGGATAAACTTCGTTCTGCCGGAAGGCAAGTAACTGAGTTGCCCACGGCTTTCCTTGATGGCAATGCCGTACTGCTGCATGAGCTTGTCAGAGAAATCTTCAAAGCTCGTGGCACGGTACAGCACCGAAGAAATCTGTTTCCGCAGGGTATCTTTTACGGTTTCAAACTTCTTCTGCCGGGGCTGCTGTCCAGCTGCGGTGAGGGCTGCGTTTTCACGGTCAAGTTTCAACTGGCCGCGTCTGCGCACCCAATACTCGGCTTCGCTCACACGCTCCTTCGAGCCGTTGAGCAGGTCGATCTGGTACAATCCGGCACCCTCGCACAGCTCCATGACCTCGACACGGAGGTGCCGCATGGTCTGGGCGGTGCTGGAGTGCTTCATGCCCTCGCGCCAATCGCGGGGCTTCTGCATATAGGGCTTGCGCTCCACTTCTCGTGTTCGGACGCTGCCGATCACGATGTGGACATGGATGTTTCCCGAATGGTTGTGCCATCCGGGTGAGTGCAGACGATGGCAGGGTGACCGGGGAAGTTTTCTTCGCAGAATTTTAGGCCAAGTGCCTGTGCTTTTTCCATGGTCAAGCCGTTGTCGGCTGCATCTCTGGGGTCGAAGCTGATGATATACTGATGGCTCTTAATATCATCGCGTTGGGTGTTCTTGCCATACTTGCGGTTTGCCAGCAGACAGACCGTTGCGAACGAGAAATCTCCGCACTCAAGGGTATCGAGGATGTACGATTCTCGCAGCATGGGTCGGCCTTGCTTGTCCAGAATTACCTTGCCGGAAAATTCATCGTGCTGGTAAACGAGGTACGCTTCGATGGCGGTGTAGTCCGAGTTTTTAGAGGCGATATGCTTGAGCGTTGCCATACAGTTCACCCAGAACTTTCTCGGCGTTGAGCGGAATGCGGTCAGGTCTGCAAGTTCGTCAAGGAGTTTCGCCCGGATCTGCTCGGTGTCTGCACCGCCAGAATTGAAGTGCCTTGCAAGCTGGTTGAGGTTGGTGCCCACCCTGCTGCACTGGGCAAGCAAGGTGGAAACAGCGGTCAGGGTTTCTTCACCGCCGCCGGCAACGATGATCGTTTTCTCAATCTTGACGTTGTGGATGGCACGGCGGATAAAAGTGGAGAGGGAGAGATTCAGGAGTTTGCAAGTGAGTTCCAGTGACGCTTTTTCCTCCGCTGTCACACGGAACTTGATGACGTGCGTTTTGTTGTTCGGCGTGTCGTGGTGCTGGGATTTGCTAGGGGTCGGTTGAACATTCGTTTTGGTCATTGTACCTCCTGTCTGTTCGATAACTCCTCGGTGAAGTTATGTAAAGCACGACACGCCGTTGCTGTTCGCACCGTCAGGTGCGAACCATGAGCAGGGTTTGGGGCAGGCACGCCCCAACAAGATCACTTGGAAAACTCGCAAGAGTTTGAGAAGTGAAGTCCCGGATGGACAGGAAATTTTCAAGAATTGAAAATTTGTGGCCACGGGACGGTTCTTGCCCTCTACCGCTGCGCTCAAAATTGTTTCCGGGTAATTGTTTCCGAATTGTTAAGGCGTAAAAATAAGTAGAGGTTGTGCTACTCATGTATGTGGGTCACCGTTTGCTCCGAACGAAGTTCCTGCCCCTGTTTTGCAGCGGCGTTGACGAAAAGTCGGTATCACGTCCGGTCGGCTCATGAAATTTTCAAGGTACGTTTCCCATAAAGAAAAATACCGCCCAAGCAGCGCAGCGATGGATTTTGTCGGGGTGAATCGGCGGCAAAATGAATCGGGTGTGTTGCGGGGCGGTAAATCTTCGCAGGAAATAAAACCGCACAGAATCGTTTCTTTACAGAAATCTCTGTGGATTTGTTGGGAATGATAACATAAGTACGAATGCGTGTCAACACTTCAGGATAATGAATACATCAGATGAACGAAACACACAAAGTACAAGCGAAAGCAAGGCTGCGTTTTAGAAGAATGTTTTAATTTTCGCAGTTCAGGCGGACTTGGACGGTAAACACACCGTCCTTCTTCTTTGTGTAGAAGTCGCCATGGTTCTCTTGAACGATACGATTTATGTTCTTTAGTCCGTAACCGTGATACTCTCCGATGCGGATGCTGCGAACGGTATCGCTGTATGGATTCTCAAGCCGGTAAAAGAGACTGCGATACTGCTTGCGCAGCTGTAGATGAATGATTCGCTGTTCTGCTGGCAAGTCGCAGCAGGCTTCAATGGCATTGTCAAATGTGTTTCCGATGATGATGCTCAAAGACAACGATGAGATCGTCAGAACTTCAGGAATCGTCACATCCAGTTTGACTTTGATGTTATTCCTTTCCGCAATTCGTAAGTAATAATTCAAAAGAGCATCAACAACAGGATTTCCGACAGCAGAAATATTTGTGGAACGCTCGAAAACATTCGTGGCGGCCTGTGCGATCTTGTGAAGTTCTTCGGTATCACCGTGTTCTGCAACTGCCTGCATCGCCAGAATGTATTTCTTCACATCATGCTGTAGAGAACGGACTTCTTCCTGACGTTCTTTGAGCTGCTGGTAGTATTCCATTTGAAGGTTGTACTGCTGCTCATTGAACTTGACTTTGAATTTTTCCAGTTCATTTTCCCGGAGAGCTTCCACATAGAACACGATCAGGATGTTTATAAGGAGAAGTACAGCCATAAGGCCGACCATATAATCAGGGAAATAATCATCCGCAGCATGATACTGTGCCACATAACAGACCGCGATACTTGCGATTTGAATCGCAATGATCGGCAACAGCCATAGGATGCGCAGAGCATTTCCCTTTCGGCTGAAAAAATGTGAAATCAGAACTACGAGTGGAATTTGAATCAGGTTTGAAAAAACAATATAGACCAACCGTGCTGCCCCAGCCTGCATCAGAATGTCGGTATCCGGGATACGCAGACCATTCAGGAGCATTGCAAGCACTTCCACCAAAGCAGCCAGTGTAAAGAAGGCTCCGCTTGCGAAAACCGCCTGCCACGGTCGCACCTCATAGAACAGCAATGCAAGGAGAAATCCGCCAACTAAAAGATAAATCGTGCGCTGCGTTACCCAATCCGGGAATAAACTCAAAGCGCACTGCCCAGCGATCAAGAGTGCAACATATGACGCATAGAACCACCTTGAGACGGGTTCCTTTTTGGGAAACAGCCGACCGATAAAAAGCAGCAACAGGGCAATGTTGGCAAAGCTCCCTGCAAACTCAACGAAATAATAAAGCATCATCTTCCCAAATAAGCGTTGAAGATCTGATTGAACTCCTGACGCTTCCTCCTGCTGATCGGCAGCTGATGTCCGCTGGAAAGAAAAACAGCGGTTCCCGTAGCGTAAACAATGTGTTCCATGTTGACGAGATAACTTTTGTGTGGTGACACAAAGCACCGTTTGGGAAGCTGCTCCAAGGCTTCAGGAATGCTCATTCGCAATGTAAGGTCTTGCTCCTTGCAGTGAATCAGAACTTTATGTCCGTGGCTTTCCAGAAAGTAAATGTCCGATGTTTCCAAGGACATGGTAACACCATCGTATTCGATCGTGAAATGTTTGGAGTTCAGTTCCTGAAGGACGGCATCCATTGCCGCAGCGAACAGCGTCTGATCCAAAGGTTTGACAAGGTAGCGGAATGCAATGCCATATCCCTGCACAGCGTACTCATGCCGCTTCGTGACAAATACCACCAAAGGATGCTTCTCCATCTGAATCAAAGACTGCGCCAGCTGAAAACCGTTGGATGGCATCTCGATATCGAGAAGAAGCAGATCAAAGGATTTCTTCTGCATTTGCAATTCGCTCAGAAGTTCGTTTCCATCCATGTAAGTTTCAATGTCAAAGCAGCCTTGCACATCGTACTGCTGGACGCTTTGAACAATGCCATCAAGGTCTGATTTCTCATCATCGCAGACTGCAACGTGGTACTTCAGCATTTCGACAACCTCCACAAAATAATGTCCTGCTACTATTATAGACTGTGCAAAGGCTCCTTACAAGTAGCCTGACCTACCACTTTTGTCACCAGAACGACCAGTTTTGCCAAACCTCTTGATTTTGCTGAAATTTATGATACAGTGAAGCAAAAATCAGAAGATAAGGTGGCGCAACTGCAATGTGGGAACGCACGCTGTCTCAAAAATCAGTCCGTCTTTTCTGCGAGCAAAAAGTGATAGATGAAGCAAAGGCGGATGCGTATGTCTATGGGTACGAGTTGCTCATATCATCTGTTGTGAGCGTTCTGCTTGTTGTTTTAATCGCTGTTGTGTGTGGTGATGTGCGGTACGCACTTTCATTTTTGATTGGGTTTATCCCACAGCGAATCTACATTGGCGGATACCATGCAACATCGCACACCAGATGCTATTTGGCATTCTCCGGACTGGCACTTATCTGCATTTTGCTAAGTAAGGCAATCGCAGCAAATCACCTTTTCCGTATCCTGACAACAGTAGCTCTTTTGGGCATCTCTATCTTTCTCTCACCTATCGAAGCAAAGAATAAGCCTTTAAGTGAAAAGAAGCGGTCAAGTTACAAGATGGTCGCATCTGTTCTTTCGTCAATAGATTTCCTGCTTGCCATTTTTAATGTGCTTCCGTATACACGTCATGTAGTTTGCTACTATCTCTCCAAATGGGTATTGATTGTATTCTCAACAATTCCTTTGGTTCAACAAAAATTTAATGCCAACTTTTGTAGATAGGGAGGTGATAACATGAAAAAAAACAAATGGGTGCTGCTTCTTATCGCTTTTGTTGCATTTTTGGTATTGGTTTATTTTATTGGTGCTTGCCTTAATGCAACGGCAGAGGCATTGACAATTATTTCGCTCTGCATCGGCATACTGGTCATTTATTTAGTCGTAAAAGCAATCAAATCAAAATAAGGAAAGGAAAATGTGATCATGAGTACAAGAAAATTCATCAAAAAACTTACGGCGAGTCTGCTTTGAGTAGCTTAAGCGAGCGACAACCACCAGCTCCGCTGGTGGAGTAGAAAATGCTTTAGCTATAAGATTCGAGCAAAGCGAGATGACAAAGAAATTGTTATCTTAGAAGATGCACTTTGCAACATAGCTCGTTAGAGCGGTAGGGCAGGTAATGCAGATGAAAGACGCTTGCTCGAGGCCCCTTGAGGGGCTTTGCCAGTAGGATGCCCTTCTAGGGCTTACTCAAGCCACCGGCTTAGCCGGTGGTTTTGACTTTATTGCGGTTGTAATGTCGTTTGGCGTTCAGTCTGCCTTCGCTGAATCGAATTCACCGAAAGCTACCGTTAAGAACAATGTTGTTACTTTTAGCAATCTCGATCAACTGAAGGCAAACGAGAAGCTCGCAATTGCGGTAGTTGACAGTAATGGTGATCCAGCAACTATTACTATCGAGTCAGTGGACAATTCAATTTCTCGTGTAGCGAAATCGTCGAATTCTTGGAAGGTTTCGTATAAGGGAGTGGTGATTCATGCATATTTTTATATGACAGTGACGAATAACAAAGTCACAAATGCATGGGACTATTCGATTACAACTTTGGGTTCCACATATAGTGATGCAAGTTTGACGTATAACTCCAGTTCGGCAAAACTCACCTTTACCAGTAACGCTTATAATGGTATTGCTTCTCATACTTGCTGGCTGAAGGGAACTCCTCGCGGAACAAACAATGAAGTCGATGTAACGTATTCTATGTAATGTGGAGGACAATATGAAACAGAATTCACAAAAACTGATTTTTTTCCTGAGTAAAATTACATGTGCTTTTGCAATGGCGATTGCAGTCTTAAGTGTGAATAGCACCTGCTGCTTTACAGCGTATCAGCCGGATGTCCCTGAATCGCTTGATCGCAACTAAACTCATATGATAGACATTATATCAAAAACGATGTGAGGTGATAGAATATGAAAGATGTATCTCGAAGAGAATTCTTGAAAACTTTATGTTTAGGCATAACAGTAGCCGCTTTACAAAATTTGCCAATGACAACGGCTTTTGCAGACAGTGCAATCAGTAAAACAAAAATTATTTCTAAAAGCGACCGTGAAAATTTGGTGGCTACTGTTGCAAGAACTGTGCAAGTGTCCTACAAAATAGATAAAAATACGATCATTGAAGTAACTCGCTTTACTGATATTGATGGACAAAATGTTACCTTGAACCGGAGCGTTAAAGAAGATGGTACAGGTGAACTTGTCTATACGAAAGCCCAAAAAACGAAAAAAAGCAAATTGACCAATCAAAGCTATGATGTCTTTTTGAAATTAGCAACTTCAAAATCTATGCCTCAAACAAGGGGAGCCACTGTTGGAAGTGATGTTACAGGATCACAGTATAAGCATATATTTGTATCAAATCTCAGCTATACAATTGACAATACGGCGATTGCGCAAATTGAGATTGGTGGAGTTGAAACTGCAGCAAGCCTTTTAATTACTGGGTTGCACTTGCCGGGAAGCACTGCTGTTACGGTTGGATCCTTTTTGGTTAGTGTGGTTCTAGCTACTTCTCCATCGAAAGTTGTTATAAATCAATCGCTGTATGAAGTCCATTTCGCATATGATAATAGCTACTATACCCATTGCTATCATGATATTTTGTATTCGTATGATTCCGGTGGACACCTTATGGATACTACAAAATCGTACCATCAAGCTGTGGGAGGCTAAGAATGAAAAAAGGCAAAAGCAACTTTTTTCTTATTGCTCCTTTTGCCCTTTGGGGCTGCATTTCAGTATGGACTAGTAATCTTGTCCGATTGACAGATAAAAGCGCAGTACCTTATGCTTGGGCTTCTTTGTTTTTCTCATATGGAATCGTAGCAGTGCATTATATCCAAGTGGCAGTATCCTCCAAAGGCTGTAACAATGCCGAAAACGAAAAAATTGCATGGGTTCAGCTTGGGCTTTCAACTTTGTTCTTGATAGTAGCTGTTGTTCTAGCTATTCAATGAAGGAAAGCAAAGTAATCACCCAAAGCAGTGTAAGGTCACAATATTTTCTATTCCAGCAGTATTCTAGTAGTTTCAGCATTTGTATGGTTCACATTTATTTGCCGAGGAGTATACACCTGAAGGGGAAAATTTAATGAAGGTGATTCCAATGGAGCTTTAGTGTATTGAGTGAAGAAAAAAAAATAAATTAGGAGGCAGTATACTATGACTAACAAAATCAAACGGCTGATTTCCATTCTATTGGTCACGGTTTTATTTCTCCTGACCATTCAGCCAGCATTTGCAACTGGAAATAAGAGAAAGATCGATGATTATTCGATAGAAGAACTTCTCAATCTTTCTGTGCAAGAACAAGAGAATCTCGGATTTTATGTTTTGGCCGAGGTTCCAATGCGCATTCCTGTTTCTAATACAGACGGCTCAAGAGTTGTATCGTATATTGATGGAACATGGAGAGTTCTTTATACAAAGGCCAATGGATTGGGCTTTTATATGAGTGGAACTACCGTCGGTATTGGCCCGGATTTAATAAAAAATGTTTCAGGAACGGATTACTACACGAGCTATTCCGATAACATCGAACGAAGCTGCCCATTTTCAACGACAGCACTAGTTCCAGAACAAAGTATATATAATACAACCTATACATATGACTTCTATGATGTTGGAACTTATCTTGATTGCAGCGTTGGGTGTTATTTTGGAGTGGTTGGCTCAAGCAAACCAATCTATTGGAGTGCAACTACACAAGTTACCATCCCGAAATTATGATTTTGACCAGCTATGGATGAAATTGTTTTTGAACCCAGTGATGTCAATATGTTAGCAGCTTTAGGCATCGTCGAAAGTGTAAAGTTGTTTCCGTTTATGTTATCAATGGGAGAACTTCAATATGCTTGCGATTCAGAATATCGTTGCAAACAATTCGTGAATTGCCTTTCAGAATATTATCCTGACAGCCAAATTGAAGCTAGACAACTGTGGTCGAAATATCATGGTACAGCGAATGCGGTTCAATGTGATATGATAAATCATAAGCCACTGCGTGTTTGGGTCAGGAGTTCTGCCGATTGTTGGTGCGGCATTTATTATATTTGTTACTATGCAGCAAAGTATGGTACAAATAGAATTTTGCTTGCATCCAGAGAAGGTCTGAAAGAATTTATGGAAGGGAAAACCGATAAGATCTCACAAAAGTATTTGACGGAAGAAACTATTACTGAGTATGCCAAAAGATGGGGAAAGCTATTAAACGAAAACACCTCCATGCGTATTTGGCATGCGAACGATGTTAAAAGCGTTAACATAGATTATTTCGACCAGAGAATTATTAGTTTAGTATCGAGAATTCCTATTTCGGTTGGTGAACTTACCGCAGACGTATTAAAAGCGATTTCTGCTCCGGTAAGTGACTGGTATGTCATGAAACGCATAGAAGCACTTTTGAAAAAGGGTGTTCTTCAAGTCGTTATTCCAAACAAAATCTTTTATAATACCATCGTCCAGCTAAACGAAGAATAAAGGAATCCGAGCAAGTCGGCCCAACAGTCACCTCATTTCAACGAGAGGGGTGGCTGTTGGGTCAATTGTTCAAAAAGAAAAACTGAAGATAATAAAAAGTCTTGATTTCTCCATCAAAACATGGTATATACATTATACGAAACAGTGCTTTGAAAGAACGCTCCACCGTTCAATGACGTGTAAAGAGAGGTGCTTGCCATGACCGCTGTGATCTACGCCCGCTATTCCAGTGATAACCAGCGCGAAGAATCCATCGAAGGCCAGATTCGTGAATGCACGGCCTATGCCGAAAAGAATGACATCACTATCGTCAAGCACTACATTGACCGCGCCATCTCTGCCAAGACGGATAATCGCCCTCAATTCCAACAGATGATAAAGGACAGCGACAAGAAGCTGTTTGATATTGTTCTGGTCTGGAAACTTGACCGCTTTGCCCGGAATCGCTACGACAGTGCCCGGTATAAGACCCAGCTGAAGAAGAACGGTGTCAAGCTCATGTCGGCTACGGAGATCATCTCCGAGGGGCCAGAGGGTATCATTCTGGAATCGGTTCTGGAGGGCTATGCAGAATACTACTCTGCCGACCTTGCCGAAAAGGTTGTCCGTGGACAGACAGAGAACATCCTGAAAGGCCGCTGCAACGGTGGTCGTGGAACGTTTGGATATACGCTGGATTCCGAGCGGAAATTTCACATCGACCCGCTTGCCTCCCCTTTCGTGCTGGAATCGTTCACGAAGTATCGGGATGGCCTCACGATGAAAGAGATTCGGGACTGGCTGAATGAAAACGGCATCAAGAACCCGGTCGGAGGCGAATTTACTTACAACAGCGTGGAGCACATGCTCAAAAACCGGCGTTATATCGGAGAACTGAAATTCCGGGATGTGGTCGTGCCGGATGCGATTCCGCCCATCGTGCCGCTGGAACTGTTCGATGATGTGCAGGAAAAGATTGCCAAAAACAAGAAAGCCCCTGCCCGAAGAAAGGCAGAGGACGATTACCTGCTGACAACCAAGCTGCACTGTGGTTGCTGCGGTGCGCTGATGTTTGGCGAAAGCGGCACAAGCCGGACGGGAGAAGTCCACCGCTACTATAAATGTGCCACGGCCAAAAAGAAGAAGGGCTGCAAGAAGAAAACTGTCCGCAAACAGTGGCTGGAAGATCTGGTGGTGAACCAGACCATGCAGCTTGTCCGGGACGATGCCGCCATGGAATCCATTATCGCCAAGGTCATGGAGCTGCAAGACCGAGAGAACACCAACCTTCCTCTCTATGAGAAACAGCTCCGGGATGCAGAATCGGGTATCCAGAATATGCTCAACGCAATTCAAGCCGGAATCCTCACCAGTTCCACCAAGGAACGGTTGGAACAGCTCGAAGAAACCAAGCGTGAGCTTGAAGCCCGCATTGCGGAAGAAAAGCTGGCAAAGCCAAAAATCAAAGAGGAATTTATCCGTTTCTGGCTGATGCGCTTCCGTAAACTGGACATGAGCCTGAAAGACCAGAGGCAAGCGTTGGTGGATACGTTCATCAATTCGATTTATCTGTACGATGATAAGGTTTTGATAACCTTTAACTATAAAGAAGGTACACAGACCATCACGTTTGAGGAAGCGGCCCAAGCCGCATCAAAGGAAAATGGTTCGGATTTGGATTGCTTTACTGCACCAGAAAATGCCGTGAAATCGAAAGATTTCATGGCTTTTTTGTTTTGTAAGCCATGAGTGCACGGTTTCTGCACGGTTTTTGCACGGTCGGTGTTTTCCATGTCCGATTATGTAGGGCGCTGTATTGCATTGCAATCAGTGCCCTTTTTGCATCAGGTGAGCAGTGCCAGGCGGAGCTTTGCCTTCATTTCCGGGTCGGCATGTTCGATCTGCTTCTGGCGTTTCACCGCCTCCTCTTTGGTGGGAAAGCTCTCCCATTTGTCGCAGCTCTTGCCGTACTCGTCCTGATAGGTGTACTATTTTTCAATTTCCTCTTGCAATTTTCGATTGCAGTTGTTATGATACGGGCAGGAATAGAATGTGCAAAAAGTATTCTGCACAAGGCAGCAATGCGATTTTTACATGGAGGAGGCAGGCATATCATGTATGTGGATTGGGAGTACTACAAGATCTTCTATTATGTGGCGAAGTATCAGAACTTTACCAAGGCCGCGCGGTTCTGGGCAACAACCAGCCCAACATCACCCACTCGATGAACCGACTGGAAAGCCAGCTGAACTGCGTGCTGTTCATCCGCTCCAACCGGGGTGTGACCCTGACACCGGAAGGCGAGATGCTCTACTCCCGCATTGCTTCGGCGGCGGTGCAGATCCAGGATGCCGAAGAGGAACTGAGCGCCAGTGCCACGCTGGAGCACGGAACCATCAGCATCAGTGCCACCGAGACGGCGCTCAACATTTATCTTTCCAAAAAGCTGCGGGATTTCCATACCGAATATCCCGGCATCCGGCTGCGCATCTCGAACCACTCCACCCCGCAGGCGGTGCAGGCCGTGAAGAACGGTGAGGTGGATTTTGCCATTGTGAGCACCCCGGCGGAGATCGAGTCAGGGTTGAAAATGGTGGAGCTGAAGCCGTTTTACGAGGTGCTGGTGGGTGGCAGGACCTTCACCGCGCTGGCAAGTCAGAGCCTGACCCTGAAAGAGCTGCGCAGCTATCCCCTCATCTCCCTCAGCGACGAGAGCGTGACCCGCAGCCTGTACCGGCAGTTCTTCCTGGATCACGGCGCGGTCCTCAAGCCGGATACGGAAGCTGCCACTACCGACCAGATGCTCACGCTGGTCAAAAGCGAGCTGGGGCTTGCCTTTGTGCGGAACCCATGGCGAGGGATAGCCTGGAGCGGGGCGAGCTGGTGCAGCTCCACCTGCAGGAGATCATCCCGACCCGTTCCATCTGCCTTGTTTACGACCGCCACCGCCCGTTGAACACGGCGGCGCGGAAATTCCAGCAGATGCTGACCAAGGCAGACCCGCCCCGCCCGGCCGCATCGAAGCAGACCGAGAGCATCTCTTTTGTGTCCCAATAAAATGCTGTCAAGATGAGCCGAGTGTTCGCGGCACTGCCCTGCTTCTGCCGGTTCTTCTAAGGCATAAAATGACCCCGGAACGTTTGCTGTGATGCATCGCTCCGGGGTTTTGTGATGTTATGGGTTACTGGCCGCAGGAGTGCCCGCCGCAATGATGTTCACCGCAATGGTGGCCCTCGCCGTGGTCGTGGTGGTCACAATGGGCGTTGGGGTCAAAGCGGAGCTTTCCGGCCAGATAGTCTGCAACTGCCGCGTCTGCCGGGCCGCTGATCCCGCCAAACAGCTGGATGCCTGCCTGTGCAAGGGCGTTCTGTGCCCCGGGCCGATGCCGCCGCAGAACACCGCATTGGCATTGTGCTGGGCCAGAAAGTCCACCAGTGCACCGTGCCCTGCCCGTTGGTGGAAACGACCTCGCTGGCCGTCACCTGTCCGTTTTCGACCTCGTAGAACTTGAACTCTGCCGTGTGGCCGAAATGCTGGAATACCATACCGTTTTCATAAGGAACTGCGATCTTCATGGGAATGTCTCCTTTTTTCTTTCTTTATTATAA
>ENA-OQCN01000963-OQCN01000963.1-human-gut-metagenome-genome-assembly--contig:-NODE-963-length-15011-cov-2.356087_pt1 | contig 15011 bp, 15 predicted proteins | sample MGYA00242497_ERZ504576 | MGnify/ENA primary metagenome ERZ504576 (study PRJEB26092, sample SAMD00036296) | human gut metagenome | host: Homo sapiens | study: EMG produced TPA metagenomics assembly of...
CTCTAGCTCTTTGTTTCTATTGGACCACTATGAAATTCTCTTTCAATATCTGGACTATACAATTTACTCCACTCTTTTTTTACCCAATATCTTCTTTGCTTCACTATTTGAATTAAAAAATATAGCATGTGGCACGCAACAAGAAATGTCCAAATTATACTTAAACAATTCAAGTTCAGTGTCCGTGATTGTTTTCTTTAAAATCTTAATATATAAAGAAACCATCTCTTCAAAATTAAGTATTTTAGGTATCATAATATAACACTCCATTTAATCCACTAATCTGTCAGGAATTAATTCATTACCTTCATATTTAAAGACATATTGTTTTGTTTAAATCTTTATTTTTTTAATGAAAACCACACTTCACTATATGACTGTTGAGTTATTGAATCCACATAATATGCTTCATCCTCAATTTGATCATTTGCACTTTCAATCAATTCCTCATCTGAATAAGGGATTGAAGTTTGAACTTCTTTAGTCTCTCTAAGTTCTGGTTGTGCTTGTGTACAACCCGTTAATAATAGTAAAACCAAAACTAATATTTTCATACAATTCTATACGTGTTCTCCTTTGTATTGATTTCAACTGTGATATTATTGCTAAAAGTGGTCTGTTGAACATGATCATTGATAATTTTATGTTCTACCATCTCTTCATTTTTAATTCTTTGATAAAAATCAAGGACAATATTGGCTCTAGTAATTTTATCCTCTATGGATAAACCATCTGAACCAAAATTACCATCCACATTATCATATGGCGCATTTCTTACCACATATGGAATACCACCATTTAATAACACATACAACATGTAGTCTTCTTGTTTTTTATCCATTGGCCAAGGTAAAATGAAACAATCATGATATACAAGATTAAATAAAGGTACAGGTATTCCCATTCTCTTTTCATTTTCATCTTTCATCATAAACTCATAAGGCCCATAATGCGAAAATACAAGTTCGCGCATTGCCCAATCACTACACTCCTCACTTGAAGGAATGATTCCTTTTGAGATCATATATTGAAAACAAGCCCTTCTGTATTCCATACACTCTTTTCTTGTCATCAAATGTTCTAAATTAAAACACTCATCCATTTCATTACAAGAAAAAACATCTAAGTATACACAATCTAAATTAATATGTTTTAAGATTTCAGTATAGTTTCTCTTTACATACTTTGGTGCAAGACTAGCACACAAATAGTTTTGTCTTCCCCCAGCCCAATTGGCATGTTCAAACACTACACCATCCTCTAATTGAATCGCTTCATTTTCATTATGTGTTTTAGCCGTATAGTAATAATCACGATACTGATCATGTAAGCCAAATAGATTGTTTTGTGAACTCAAACTTTTTTGAAGATTCTTTAAACCAGCCCATCCACCAGCTTCAATACATGCCGGCAAATAATCCGGATGACAATTATCGTAGCCTGGATCTGCCCAGCCATCCAAATGAAGATAGAGTTTGTTTGAACCAAATTTATGAAGACTTTGAATCATCTCTTTTACCGAATCAAAAGAATGAATTACATCCTCTTGCCCATTATAAAAACGTGAATCCTTTTCTGTATGTGCCTTAATACCTGTATGTACAACAGCACACTGTTGAAGATCTGATATTTTAGGAAGTTTAACTACTTTTTCTTTTAAAGACTTAAATAAACCCGTTTCTTTAACATACTCTCGATAAATCTTAGCAGCACGATTATAATCCATATTACTTTCAAAAGAATATCGAACAACACGCTTATATCGCATCTTACCTAAACTTGTTAACCATACAAATTGAAGTCGAGTTCCCTTGTCATCATGATCAATTGTATATTTAGAATCCCAAGGCGTTTCATTGATTGCGATATACCCTTTTCCATTATTGGTTTGACTAAGCCAAGGCATATAGCCGCACAACTAGTAAACTGACCATCAAAGGCAATATGACTATAATCATACTCATATCGATTGGGAATCAGTAAACCTTGCATATAAGGAATTGTCGAATAGCCATCCTTATCTTCACACACAAAACTATCCGGCCAATGAACCTCTTTAATATTCTCATCCACTTTGGGTATCCACTCAAAATAATAATGATTCGTACTATCTTCTTTCCAGATATATGTATCAAAATATTTATAAGTAGTATAAATACCCTTACCTAAGCCTGTCACTCTTTCTTCTGACTTGATGAAATCATCACTAAAACTTATTTTTTGATCATCCTTCGTTACATAAAACGAATCTAGATTTCGAATCCAATTTTCCATATACAAATACTCCTTTATTCCTAATTAAAATAAGAATCAATGTCATTTAAATCTTTTAAAATCATTCCCTCATCAACGCCCTCACTTAGCGCTAATGCTACCGAACTATAAAAAGCTTTATTAACATCTTTGTCAAATGCCAATTCAACTAAAGAATTAAACTTATGCTCTTTATTCTGAATCTCTTTTAATAATCTACTATATTCCTCTACATATTTATTGTCTAAATCACTCATCTTAGTTACATACTCTTGTATTAATTGTTGTTCATCAGAATCTAAATAATTTCTAGATATTTCTAACATCAACATACCTACAGTATTACCAACTATTGCTCCTAATACAGGAATAGGTATTAAAGTTTGGCCTAACATCGCAGAAAGAGCACTCGTACCAACTTCTAAACAAACGACTTCAGAATTCATTGTAAATTCTTCTTTTGTGATCTGGTTATTTTCTAATTTTCGAGCTAAAGAAACAACTCCAAAGGTTGCGGTAACTAGACTATTTGCGACAGGCGCCGGTGAGTTCAAAAAATTAGTCATTGCAAAAACAGAACTACCTCGAATAGCCCCTTTTGTCGTACCTTTTGCGGTATCTATTCCAACCTCTTTCCAATCATTAGTTGTAAATTCAGATAGTTTTCTACCTGCTTTTCGTTTTTCATAAACCTTTATACAAAAAGTGATTCCACCCTCTAAACCTGCAGCTAAAGCTGTAGCTTGCAAACCCTCTTGCATACTGGGTTTATGCTGATCTTTGATTCTATCCTTTATACCTTCATTCTTTTGTTCGATCTTTGTTTCCTTATCCTTAACTGTTTTATCAACAACTTTAAGTTGAACATCTTTATAATCAACTTGAGTTGGATGAACCACATCACAAATTTTTACATCTTGTTCTTTTTCCCATACTATCATATGTTTAAATAAATTCTCTTCAGATCGACTTAAACTTGATCTAGCTGTTTGACCTCGATTATAAATATCTATTAAACTTTCATACTGATCTCTTGGTATATCATAACTGCCACCTTTTTTTTATAAAATAAGGGTAGGATTTTAAATGAGTTACTATCGCATTAAACGTTCCTTTTTCACCATTATAAAATTTGGATTGAATCATTTTACCATTTCTTAGATAATCCTCCATTGCTGTTCTACCAACGCCCTCAAATGTATGGTTTGCTGCTTTACCAACTAATAATTTATCAGCATTGCAAAATCGAACCTGAACATGTTCTGCAATTTCGCCATGCTTTGTCAGATAAGAACCTAAAATGTGTTCAGGATCTCCAATAAATATTTTCAATTCATTCAACTGCTGTAATGCATTCTCGAAATTTTTATCTTGTCTTGCGAGTTGCTGAATCATATCTTCAATTCTCAAATTTTTCAAATGATCAATCCAGGCAGCAGTTGCTTGTTCTTGATTGCTTTTTAAAACATGAATTAATCTCATAACTATTCTGAATCTACTTTCTCATTTATTAAATGTGTTAAAATCAAAGCATTATTTACAAGCGTACCTAAACGCAACCTATCCTTTTCACTTAATTCTTTATAATTCGCATCCTTTAATCGATTCATAAAGATACAATATACTCTTAATTTTAAATTCAACAAAATAATTTTTCTTCGTATAGATATTACTCTTTCATTAAATACTTTTAATTCTTGTATACTTTCACGAATTATAATTGCTTCTTGCATGGCTTTATTTCCAATTTTTTTGTTATCATAAGATAATTTCAAAAGCGAAACTGCTGCAGTACCAGCACCTATACCAATTCCTATTGGACCTGATAATGCAGATTTTGTTCCAATCGCAATAACCGTACCAACACTTACACCGGCCGTTGTCCCAAAAGCAGTTAATTTTAGAGAATTCTCTGCTTTATTTGAATATTCCTCTGTTTCATGAAATGTCTTTTTTTCAAGCCTCACATCTGCTATTTCAATCTCAAAATCTTTTGGTTTATTCGCAATACTATTAATTAAAATCAAAATCAAATCTATGGTGCTATAAGCTTTAACACGCCACTTATATAGTGCTTTGCAATGTCTAATAAAAGATTTAAAAATCCTTTCATAAGCATCTTCAGCTTTTTTATGTTCATTTAGTGCTTTATTTTTAAAGTCATTATAAAACATACCTTACCTCTAAAAAATAATGTATAAAACAAATTTATTATAACATACAAAAAAGTATCCATTACGATACTTCTTTAATATTCTTACTTCATAAGGCTTGAACTCAAGTGCATTATTAACAGGAAGTTCCTCATTTGTTTCAATGTCAATGAAGTTACCTTGTCCATTAAAACCTAATGTTTGAACTTCATTTTTCATATTCATACAGATCCATAGACATTCCTTTTCATCTTGTCTTTGATAGATACAAGCTGTATTTGTGATACCAATCTGTGTATAGTCTCCATAAGATAAAGCAGAATGATTATGTTTCAGGTTAATTAACTTTTGAATGGTATCCGTTAATTCATTCCATTCAAATACTTTGATTTCTGGTCTAAGATCAGTATCATTCCAGTTCTTTTTCCCTTCGATTCCCCATTCACTACCATAATAGATACATGGAATACCTGGCATTGTAAATAACATCGTATAAATTAATGGCAATTGATTTTTATCCTCTAGAATAGATGCGACCCTTTCAACATCATGATTATCCACAAAGTTAAATAAATGTTTACCCGTATATAAGCACCATGGATCTTTGCCAAATTGACGATTTAATGAATATAAGATTTCATAGAAATTCGCTGAATTAAAACTTGAATACAATCCCTTATAACACTCATAATTTGTAACTGAATCCAACATAGTCTCATTCATCCATTGATTATAGTCTCCATGTAAAGTTTCTCCTAAAAGGAAAAAATCTCTATCTACATGATTATGTAATGCTTGAAGGAAGTTTTTATCCAAACAATATGCGACATCCAATCTTAAGCCATCAATCTTGAATTCTTCTTGCCAAAAATCCACTACGCTTAGAATATAATTTACGACCTCTTGATTTTGAAGATTTAACTTCACCAAGATATCATTGCCTTCCCAATCCTGATACCAGAATCCATCATTGTAGTGATTGTTTCCATTAAAATCAATATAGAACCAATCCTTATAAGGTGAATCCCACTTCTTTTCTAATACATCTTGAAACGCAAAGAAATCACGACCCACATGATTAAATACAGCATCTAATATAATTTTAATGTTGTTGTTGTGGAATTTTTCTATGACTTCTTTTAAGTCTTCATTTGTACCAAGACGCGTATCTAACGTTTTAAAATCCGTTGTATCATAGCCATGCGTACGACTTTCAAAAATCGGATTTAACATGATACAGTCTATTTTTAATTTCTTTAAATGCGGAATAAATTCCTCTAACTTATGAATTCTATGTTCTAGAACATGATCATTCTCAAATGGCGCTCCACAAGCTCCAAAAGGATAGATTTGATAAAATACACTCTCACTTGCCCACATGCTATATTACTCCTTTATGATATCTACAGCTTGCACTTGAATTAAATCCACCAAATCTTTTGGATCCATCTCAATCTGCATGCCAATCTTACCGGCACTAAAATAGATTGTGTCTTGATTTAAACTATCCTCATACATAAATGTACGAAACTGTTTTTTCATACCTAACGGAGAACATCCACCACGAATATAACCCGTGATCTTATTAATATCTTTCACATGAATCATTTCACAAGATTTAACACCTGCTACTTTGGCACACTTCTTTAGATCCAATTCCTTTTCAACTGGAATCATATAGACTAAGTATTCCTTTGTGTTTGATACAGTTACCAATGTCTTATATACCTTTTCAACAGGCTGATTTAACATATTCGCAACATGCACACCATCTACAGGATCATTTTCCTTATGTTCATACGTATGCGCTTTGTATTCCACCTTATGCTGATCTAAAAAACGCATCGCATTCGTTTTTTGAATCTTTTTTCATTTTGAAAACTCCTCTAATAATTCTTTAGCCACAAGAAACTTCGTTTTTTGCTGCTCCATCGCTATCTGTTCAATATAGTGATGCGCCTTTTCTTCACTCCAATGATAATTTGAAATCAAAACCAACTTACAATGATCCACCATCTTAAGCTCTAAATATTTCTGTTCAAGCTTATTGATCTTCTTTTCATACATCAAAATCTTCGATTTTAAACTCTTCATCATTTGGAAAGTTTCATACAAAACTTGTTTCTTAATGGGATACGACAAAAGTATTATACCACTATCTTTACATTGATATAAAACTTGATCATAGATTTCCTGCTTACACACCATAAGGACTTGCGCATTTAAACTCTTCGCAAAATTCAAAAGACCACTTTGCGTTTGCGAATATAAGATCACCACAATATCAAATTGAGTATTCCTTAACTTGCTAAAGGCATCATTATATGTTTTTGAAAGTACATATTGATAATTGGCCGTATTTTTTAATAAAGCTAAGAAATTCTCATTTCCTATTACTAATACTTTACTTGCCTCCATACGCACTTACCCAACATAAATATCCACTATATCGTTCCCTAATATTTCTTTTAACCAAGATGCATTTGAAGCTATTAATTTTGCCTCTTTTAAACTTTGAGGAAGCCTTTTTGTATCAACACTAACTACATCCGTACAAGGATCTGGAATCATATTCTTTTCAATACCCTCTAAACCAGCATAAATCAATAAGGCATACGCAAGATAGATGTTACAACTACAATCCGGACTTCTTAACTCCATACGATTCGAACTATGCGTAGCCGGAATACGAATCAATTGATTTCGATTTTGGTAGGACCAAGAAATGAAACTAGGCGCCTTATCCTTACCCATACGTTTATATGAATCTTTTGATGGATTTAAAAATAAAGTCATCTCCTCAATATGATGTAAGATTCCAGCCATAAAAGGCATCAACAACTCCTCATGACTTTGTACACTCATATTAATATGCATACCATTACCTGGAGCATCCTCTATTGGTTTTGGTGAAAAGTCCGCCACTAAACCTTGCATATTCGCTAAAGCCTCTACAACCCACTTAAAAGTAGCCGCATTATCGGCTGCCTGTAAAGCTTGTGAATAACGAAAATCAATTTCATTTTGACCCGGACCCATCTCATGATGTGAAACCTCCGGATCAATACCCATCTCAGATAAGGTTAAACAAATTTCACGACGAATATTTTCACCCTTATCTAAAGGGGCGATATCCATATATCCACCTTGATCTAAAGGAACAAAGGTATTGTTGCCATTTTCATCTTGTTTAAATAAATAAAATTCAAATTCCGAACCAAAATTAATTGTGATCCCCTTTTCCTTTGCCTTTTTAACTGCCTTTCTCAATATATACCTTACATCCCTTTCAAAAGGCGTTCCATCCGGATATTGAATATCACAATACATACGAATTACACTGCCATCCATACTTCGCCAAGGAAGAATACTCATCGTATTTGGATCTGGAAATAAGAATAAATCACTATGCACTTCATCTAAAAATCCATCAATGGCACTGGCATCAAAACTAATACCTTCCGTAAAAGCTCTTTTTAATTCGGTTGGTAAAACTGAAAACATTTTTTCTGTCTACCATAAATATCAAAATAAGAAAGAACGAATAAAAACGAAACGTCTTGTTCTTCGCAAAAACTCAATACATCTTCATAAGTCATAATTTTCACCTCGAATAATTAACACACTATTTTCATAATGTTTTCAAATCTTTTTACATTTTTTCATTGACAACACAAAATATCCGTTTATAATGAATGCATACATGGCAAGGACGCCAAAAAAAGCAGAGGTTTATCCCTCATGTTTTTCGTGTCCTTGCCCTTTTTTTATGTAAAGGAGAGCCATTATGAAATCAAACGTAGAAGAAATTTTTTGGAAGCAAAGTTTTTTGATGAATCTGTTATGCGAAGAAAAACTCGCAAAAGATACTTCCGCGAATTAGAAAAAACCATTCGCGAAAGGTAAACAGTTAAATATCAAAATCGCAAATGCGGTAGCCCACGCCATGAAAGAATGGGCTTTAGAACAAGGTGCAACACACTATACACACTGGTTCCAACCAATGACAGGAGTTACAGCTGAAAAGCATGATGGCTTTATTAATCCCGATAAAGATGGCAAAGTCATTATGGAATTTAGTGGTAAAGAATTAATCAAAGGAGAACCCGACGCCTCAAGTTTTCCAAATGGTGGACTAAGAGCCACATTTGAAGCTAGAGGATATACAGCTTGGGATCCAACAAGTTATGCCTTTATTAAAAATGGCGTACTTTGTATTCCAACCGCATTCTGTTCTTACTCAGGACATGCCCTAGACAAGAAAACTCCACTACTTAGAAGTATGCAAGCCATTAATAAACAAGCCTTACGTATTGTGAAACTATTTGGCAATGACGATGTTCAAACCATTAAAACAACCGTAGGACCTGAACAAGAATATTTCTTAGTTGACCAAAAATATTATGAACAAAGAAAAGACTTGATTTATACAGGACGTACACTATTTGGTGCACCATGCCCTAAAGGACAAGAATTGGAAGATCACTATTTTGGAACAATTAAATCGCGTGTACAAGAATTCATGTCGGATTTAAATCAAGAATTGTGGAAACTTGGCATCTTAGCTAAAACGGAACATAACGAAGTAGCCCCTGCTCAACATGAATTAGCCCCAATTTTTACAACGACAAATATCGCTACAGACCATAACCAATTGACGATGGAATTGATTCAGCGAGTTGCCAAAAAACATGGATTGGTTGCCCTACTTCATGAAAAACCATTTGAAGGCATCAACGGAAGTGGTAAACACAATAACTTCTCTTTATCTACAGATACAGGCATCAACCTACTAGAACCAGGCGATACACCTCATGAAAATGCACAATTCTTAGTTTTCTTAGCTGCCATTATTAAAGCCGTTGATGAACACCAAGACTTATTAAGATTAAGTGTAGCTACTGCAGGAAATGATCACCGATTAGGTGCAAACGAAGCTCCTCCAGCTATCATCTCCATCTTCTTAGGTGATGAATTAACTGCTGTATTAAAAGCCATTGAAGAAGATAAACCATATGATGGAAAAGAAAAAGAATTGATGAAGATTGGTGCTACTCTTCTTCCTAAATTCCCTAAAGATTCGACTGATCGCAACCGTACTTCTCCATTCGCATTTACAGGAAATAAATTCGAATTTAGAATGCCAGGATCAAACGCAAGTATTGCCGGATGCAACATTGTATTAAATACAGTGATTGCGGATGAAATCGAAAAATTTGCGAATATCTTAGAAGCTGCAGATGATTTTGACACTACATTACACGCATTGATCAAAGATACAATCAAGAACCACAAACGCATTATCTTCAATGGCAATGGCTACGATGATTCTTGGGTTAAAGAAGCTGAATCTAGAGTCTATTAAATCTTAAAACAACGCCAGATGCTTTACCATATTTCAAAACAGAAGAAAACATTGAATTATTTGAAAGACAGAAAGTCTTATCAAAAGAAGAAGTCCAATCTCGTTATGAAATCTTAATGGATGAATATGAAAAACAAATCAACATTGAAGCTTTGACTATGTTAGACATTGCCAAAAAAGACATCTTACCAGCCGCAAGTAAGTTCTCTAAAGAATTGACAGATACCATCGCAAACAAAAAAGCCATTGGCATTGACTTAACATATGAACTTGAAATAGCTAAAAAGATCAGTGAATATTTAACCGAAGCTTATCAAGCCATGGTTACACTTGAAAATGATGTTAATAAACTACATGAAATCGATGATTTTGAAAAATCAGCCTTCTATGTAAGAGACTTCATCATTCAAGATATGGATGCTTTAAGAAAACCATGTGACAAATTAGAAGTCGTAACATCAAATGAAGATTGGCCATTCCCAACCTATGGAAAATTATTATTCGGAATTCTATAAACCGGCAATTGCCGGCTTTTCCGTTCTAAGGAGATATTATTTATGTGTACAATTATAGGATATAAATCATTAAAAATAAGCGAAAACACAATTCATAAAGCATTAGAAAGCACCTATCTAGAGGACCTGATGATGAAAGAATTCAACAAGTAGGATGTGGCTATTTAGGCTTTCAAAGACTATCCATTATGGGACTCAGTCCAGAGGCATGCAGCCATTTGTTAGAAATAATAACCTAGTTGTGTGTAATGGTGAAATCTATGGCTTTCGAAAATTAAAAGAAGAACTCGAAAAAGATGGCTACACATTTATTTCGCAAAGTGATTGTGAAATTCTTTTACCACTCTATGAAAAATATGGTTTAGACATGTTTAAAAAGCTAGATGCCGAATACGCATGCATTATTTATGATGCCAAGAAAAATGACTTTGTTGCTGCCCGTGACCCCATTGGTATTCGTCCCTTGTTCTATGGTTATGATAAAAACCATAATATCGTATTCGCTTCCGAAGCTAAAAATCTTGTTTCAATTGTTGAACAAATCTTTCCCTTCCCTCCGGGATTCTATTATACCGATGGAAAATTCACTTGTTACTTAGATGTTACTAAAGTGGATAAAGTAATCACTTCAGATCTTGAAACCATCTGTACAAACATCCACGATAAATTAGTAGAAGGTGTTAAGAAAAGATTAGATGCCGATGCTCCACTAGGATTCTTATTAAGTGGAGGATTGGATTCAAGTCTAGTATGTGCCATCAGCCAAAAATTACTAAAACAAACCCATCGAAACCTATGCGATTGGAATGGAAGAAGATGCGATTGATTTAAAATACGCCAAAGAAGTCGCTGACTTTATTGGTAGCAACCACCATGAAATTATAATTAATAAAGATGATGTTTTACATGCCATTAAACCCGTCATCAAAGCTTTGGCAACCTTTGACATTACCACAATTCGCGCCAGCATTGGAATGTATTTAATTTGTAACGCCATTCATGAACAAAGTAATATTCGCGTATTACTTACCGGAGAAATCAGTGATGAATTATTCGGCTATAAATATACCGACTTTGCGCCAAGTGCAGATGCATTTCAAGAAGAAAGTATAAAACGAGTACATGAACTTTACATGTATGATGTATTAAGAGCTGATCGTTGTATTTCCACAAACTCCATCGAGGCTCGTGTTCCTTTTGGAGATTTAGACTTTGTCAAATACGTCATGTCCATAGATCCTGAAAAGAAACTGAATACATATCATAAAGGAAAATATCTGCTTCGTCATGCATTTGAAAAAGATGAAATTCTTCCTTATGACATTTTGATGCGTGAAAAAGCCGCCTTCTCGGATGCGGTAGGACACTCTTTAAGTGATGACATCAAAGAATATGCTCAAAGCTATTACACAGATGAAGAATTTAAAGAAAAAGTAAAAAAATACAAATACTGTACTCCATTCACAAAGGAATCCCTATTATATCGAGAGATTTTTGAATCCTACTATCCAAACCAAGCGAGTATGATCAAAGATTTCTGGATGCCAAATAAGAACTGGGAAGGATGTAACGTCAATGACCCAAGCGCTCGATATTTATCAAACTATGGAGACAGCGGAAAATAGGAAGGATTGTGTAAACTATGAATTTTGAAATTGAACATGATGCCTGCGGTATTGGTACCGTAGTCCAAATCGATGGCAAACAAAGCTATGACGTTGTCGATAAGGCATTACACATTGTAGAAAAATTAGAACATAGAGCCGGTAAAGATGCGAGTGGTAAAGTGGGGGATGGTGTTGGAATCTTACTTCAAATTAGTGATGATTTTTTTAAAAAGACATTAAAGAAAGACAACATCAAATTACCAGAACACTATGGAATCGGTATGTTTTTCTTGCCAAGAAATAAACTGCTTTTAAATCAACATAAAAAGATGTTTGAAAAATTTGTAGAACAAGAAGGCTGCAAATTTATCACATGGCGAAAAGTTCCTTGTAACGAATCTATCTTAGGTCAAAAGGCCAAGGACTGCATGCCAAATATCTATCAAGCTTTTATTGAAAGACCTCAAAATATTTCGAGAGATGTAGATTTTGACAAAGTCTTATATGTCATTCGTCGTGAATTTGAAAAGAGTTGTAAAGAAACCTATATCGCAAGCTTAAGTAGTCGTACTATTGTCTATAAAGGCATGTTTCTAGTATCCCAATTAAGAAACTTTTACCTAGATCTTCAAGATAAAAATTATAAATCTGCCATTGCGATCGTACACTCCCGTTTCTCTACCAATACCACACCATCTTGGCAAAGAGCGCATCCAAACCGTTTTATTGCCCACAATGGTGAAATCAATACCATTCGTGCTAACGTCAACAAAATGTTAGCGCGTGAAGAAAGTATGCACTCTGAATTCTTAGACAAAAATTCAAGTAAGATCCTACCTATCATCAATACTTCAGGATCGGATTCTGCCATGCTAGATAATGCCCTTGAGTTTTTAGTTATGAATGGCATGCCACTAGAAAAAGCCGTTATGATCTTAATTCCAGAACCATGGAAACACCAAGACATGGACCAAAAGAAAAAAGATTTCTACCACTACTATGCCACAATGATGGAACCTTGGGATGGTCCAGCCGCCATTTTATTTAGTGATGGCGAAAAAGTCGGAGCTGTACTTGATCGTAATGGACTAAGACCTAGTCGTTATTATCTAACAAGCGACAACATGTTGATTTTATCAAGTGAAGTTGGCGTTTTTAGACATTGATGAAAAGAAAATCGTAAAAAATCAAGACTTGAACCAGGCAAGATGTTACTTGTAGATACAGTCAAAAAAGAATTGATTGAAGATTATGATTTAAAAAATGAATATGCCTCTTCAAATCCATATGGAGAATGGCTAGATACCTATCTATTACACCTTAAAGATTTGCCAGCTCCCGATAAGAAAACCCACATCCACTCTCAACATGAAAGAGATATTCTTTATAAGATCTTCGGATATACCTATGAAGATGTAAAAGACATTATTTTACCAATGGCCCGCGTCAAACTTGAACCAACAAGTGCGATGGGTACCGATATCCCTTTGGCAATTTATTCAAAAAATCATTTAAGTTTATTCCATTATTTTAAACAACTCTTCGCCCAAGTAACCAATCCACCAATTGATTCTTTACGTGAAGAAGTCGTTACAGACACAACCATCTATATTGGAAGTGATGGAAACTTATTAAAAGACAAATCCGACAACTGTGCAGTCTTAGAGGTCAATAATCCAATTCTAACATCTCGTGATATGGATAAGATTCGTCAATTAAATCAGACAGGATTTAAAAATGAAACCATTTCTTTATTATTCTATCGAGGTACTTCTTTAAAAGAAGCTTTAGACAATTTATTTATCGAATGCGATAAAGCCTATAGAAACGGTGCCAACATCTTGATTTTAAGTGATAAAGGTGTAGACGAAGGTCATATGGCTATTCCTAGTCTTTTAGCTGTATCTGCCTTAGAACAACACTTAGTAAAAACGAAAAAGAAAACCGATGTATCTATCATTGTAGAAAGTGGTGAACCTAGAGATGTTCATCAATTCGCTACACTTTTAGGTTATGGTGCAACCGCCATCTATCCATATTTGGCACATGAATGCATTGAAGAAATGATTCAATTAAATATGTTGGATAAAGAAGTCAATATCGCAATTGATGACTATAATGAAGCCATTTTAAAAGGCATTGTTAAAATTGCAGCTAAAATGGGTATTTCAACGCTTCAATCTTATCAAGGAGCCCAAATCTTTGAAGCCATTGGAATTTCAAAAGATGTCATCGATACCTATTTCACAAACACCATTAGTGAAGTGGAAGGTATCACTTTAGAAGATATCGAAAAAGATTTGATCTACCATCATGATCGTGCTTATGATCCATTAGGACTTACAACCGATACAAGTCTAGATTCCATTGGATTCCATAAACTAAGAAAGGGAGATGGAAAAGAAGATCACTTATATTCTCCAGAAACAATTGTGAAACTTCAAAGAGCTACACAAACCAACGATTATGATTTATTTAAGGAATATTCCAACGAATTAAATTCAAACCGTCAAAAACATCATTTAAGAAGTCAATTGCACTTTAAAAAGACAAGAGATTCAATTCCATTATCACAAGTAGAGAGTGAATATGAAATCGTAAAACGCTTTAAAACAGGTGCTATGAGCTATGGTTCTATCTCTGAAGAAGCGCATACTTGCATGGCGATTGCGATGAACCGTTTGGGTGGTAAATCCAATTCGGGTGAAGGTGGTGAAAAACCAGAACGTTTAGGTACAGAAAAGAACTCCGCTATTAAACAAGTGGCAAGTGGTCGTTTTGGTGTCACCGAAGAATACTTAGTCAGTGCCAAAGAAATCCAAATCAAAATGGCACAAGGCGCAAAGCCAGGTGAAGGTGGACACTTGCCAGGAAAGAAAGTCTATCCATGGATTGCGAAAACAAGATATTCTACACCAGGCGTATCTTTGATTTCCCCTCCTCCTCACCATGATATCTATTCCATTGAAGACTTAGCGCAGCATCGATCGATGTACAGCTACGTACGTCTGAGCATCGATCGATGTACAGCTACGTACGTCTGAGCATCGATCGATGTACAGCTACGTACGTCTGAGCATCATCGATGTACACTACGTACGTCTGAGCATCGATCGAT
>ENA-OQCN01000964-OQCN01000964.1-human-gut-metagenome-genome-assembly--contig:-NODE-964-length-15011-cov-1.897407_pt1 | contig 15011 bp, 17 predicted proteins | sample MGYA00242497_ERZ504576 | MGnify/ENA primary metagenome ERZ504576 (study PRJEB26092, sample SAMD00036296) | human gut metagenome | host: Homo sapiens | study: EMG produced TPA metagenomics assembly of...
ATCAGAAAAACGAGGGAGACAAATGGAAACAAAAAGACAGGAAGATATCAGAAAACTTATGCAGATGCCGGAAGAGGCGATTGCTTCTCTGAATGAATCAGAGGCAGACCGGCTCGGAAGACTAGCAGTCATGTTTTATAAAGAAACAGGAGATGGAGTATATAAGGAGAAAGCAGAACAGATCCGTGCAGCGCAGGGCGAATTGCCGGAGGATATCTGTGCCATGCCTTTTTTTATGGAATATGAAACGGTATGTGGGAAAAAAGAGCGGTACAATAAGATCGTTGACCGGATGGAAGATGAGGCGTCAGCCGGATTTGCCGATGCAAAAGCAAGAAATGCATATTTAGCAGCCCTGGTGGATGTGATTGATGGAATCAGTTTTGAGATTTATGAAAAATACCGCACTTTGACCGCAGTTTATAAACGCGTATTAAAGGATGCGTTAGCTGAGGGAGAAGAAACAACGGAACTTGCCTATGCCATATTAAAGGGCTGCAATATTGGAATTTTGCTGAAAGAAAAATATGCAGAAACAGGTGCTTTAATGGCAGGGCATCTGAAAAATACGGGCATGACAGATCAGACGGAATATCTGTCAGACATTACAGCAAGAACAATAGAACAATATGATCTGCTTGCGATGGAACAGTCGGAATAGGGAGGAAAAGAGTCATGGAAGTAAAACTGATTATGAAATCTGCCCGCAATGCGGTCATTGAAATTGCAGATGGTGGAATTTACAATACAAAAGAAACATATCATGTTCTGCTGAACGGTGAAGAGGTATTTTCAACGGATACGGTTATAAATTCATTGTTTGATTTAAAACCGCAGACTTCCTATGAGGTTTCTGTAAGAACAGCAGATGGTACCGAACTAGGAACGGTATCGTTTGTTACAGCATATGAATTTGTCACATTAAATGTCCGTGATTTTGGTGCCACAGGCGATGGAAAACAGGATGATACGAAGTTTATACAGGCAGCGATCCTAGCCTGTCCGAAGGAAAGCCGTGTGCTTATTCCAAAGGGAAGCTATCGCATTACCAGTCTGTTTTTAAAAAGTAATCTGCGCCTTGAGCTTGCAAAGGGAGCAGAACTTATCGCAGATACAGACAGGGCGGCCTATCCGAAATTTCCTGGTATGATTGAAAGTTATGATGAACAGGGTGAATATAATTTAGGAACGTGGGAAGGAAATCCATTACCGATGTTTGCCGGCATCATCACCGGACTGGATGTAGAAAATGTATTGATCTACGGAAGAGGAACGATAAATGGCAATGCTTCAAAAGAAAACTGGTGGAAAAATCCGAAAGTCATGGTAGGAGCATTCCGCCCGCGTCTGTTTTTCTTAAGCCATTGTCAGAATGTGACACTTTGTGGTGTAACTTTCAAGAACAGTCCGTCCTGGACACTGCATCCGTATTTTTCAGATAACCTGAAATTCTACGGACTTACGATCAACAATCCAAGCGATTCGCCAAATACGGATGGCCTGGATCCTGAATCATGCAAAAATGTAGATATTGTCGGTGTGAAATTCTCACTTGGAGATGACTGCATAGCAGTTAAGTCTGGTAAGATCTATATGGGAAAGAAATATAGGACACCTTCTGAAAATATCCATATCAGACAATGCCTGATGGAAAATGGTCATGGTGCAGTAACAGTCGGAAGTGAGATGGCTGGCGGTGTCAAAAATCTGGTCGTGGAAGAATGCCGGTTTTACGATACAGACCGGGGACTACGTATCAAGACACGCAGAGGACGGGGAAAAGATGCCGTTTTAGATCAGATTATTTCCGGAATCGATATGGATCAGGTTATGACGCCGTTTGTGATAAACTGTTTTATTTCTGTGATCCGGACGGCAAGACCGAGTTTGTCCAGAGCCGTGAAAAAATGCCGGTAGATGATGGTACACCTGCGATCTTAAGACTTGATTTTGAAGATATTAAAGCCCAAAACTGTCATGTGGCAGCTGCATATTTTGATGGACTGCCGGAACAGAAAATTGAGCAGATCATTATGAAAAATATTACAGTGACATATGCTAAGAATCCGAAATCCGGCGTTCCTGCCATGTCTTCCGGTGTGGAAGAGTGTACAAAGAAGGGAATCTTGCGCGCAACATCAAAGAACTGGTATTAGAAAACGTGGAAATAGAGGGACAGGATGGAGAACTTCTTGTTACAGAGGGAATTGACCATTTCGTGCAGTAGAACAGAAAGAGGAAAACATATGCAGTTAGGAATACGTTTACATGATATCAAAAAAGCACCACTTGAGGAGCGCCTTGCAATCGCAAAGGAGCAGGGGTTTTTGTGCGGACATCTGGCACTCTCAAAAGTAATCACGGAATATCCGGTGGATGATGGGGCACTGACTCCGGGGTATGCAATGTACTTGAAAAAAATATTTGCAAAAAACGATCTTGATATTGCCGTACTGGGATGTTATTTAAACCTTGCAAATCCAGATGAAGGACAGCTTGCAAAGATCACACACCGTTATCTGGCGCATATTCGGTTTGCATCACTGCTTGGCGTCGGGGTAGTCGGAACAGAGACAGGTGCTGTCAACGAGGCATATAAGTTTGAGGAAAAAAATCACTCGGATGAGGCGCTGGATATTTTTATACAGAATGTGAAACCGGTGATTTCCTATGCAGAAAAAATGGGCGTTATTTTTGCAATCGAGCCGGTGTGGAAACATATCGTATGCAATCCGAAGAGAGCGCGGAAAGTGCTTGATGAGATCGCGTCTCCAAATCTTCAGATCATTTTTGATCCGGTCAATCTTTTGGATATCAGCAATTATCAGAACAGGGATGTGATCATAGAAGAAGCGATAGAGCTGCTTGGAGATGATATTGCAATGGTCCATATGAAAGATTTTGTGGTGCAGGATGGGAAACTGGTGTCAGTCGCTGCAGGAACAGGTGAGATGAACTATGAGAAGATTATTCGTTTCATTAAGGAGAGAAAGCCGTATATACATGTGACGCTTGAAAATACAACGCCGGAGAATGCAGTACAGTCTAAAGAATATATTCAGGGATTGTATGATTCGTGCCGGATTTAAAAGAAGTTTTTTAGAAAAAATCAGGCTGGGAAGAAAGTAGGATTGCATTCCTGTGATATAAGATGTAAAATAAAATTGATAATATAAAAAGAAGGAGAATAAAAATGTTAAGAAACAGACAAAAAAAGATTTTAGTTGTTATGCTGTTTGCGCTGACATTAGTTCTTGCCGGAAGAGTTGATGCGAATGCACAGACTGCTGCACCGGCAGGCGTGAAACAGGTAAAAGCGGGCAGCAGTTCTGTAACAGTGCAGTGGAACGCTGTTATGCAGAATGATATCTGCTATTATTACCGCGTCAGTATGATGCAGGCTTTAAGAGCAATACCACCAGAAGCAAACGTAATTATAATGCATCCGAAAGTTATATTTCCGGTCTTTCTGCGGGAAAGAGTTATTATGTCCAGATCGGAACATCTACAACAAAATCATCCAGTGCACCGGATGATACTGCATGGTCAAAAGCGATCGAAGTTGTGACAGTTCCGGAGCAGGTGGTATCGAATTCTGTAAAACAGACCGGAGCAGGCACGACATCCATTTCGCTGAGCTGGCAGGCTGCTTCCGGGGCAAACTGTTACAAACTGACCTGTTATCAGAGTGGAACGAGCGAAAACAATGCATCAGAGATTGTTTCCAAAAAGAACAGTGTCAAGATCACAGGATTAAAGAAGAACAGTCGTTATCAGGGACATATTTATGCAGGAAGAACAAGCAGTACAGGTTATACCGCATATGCAACTTCCGGTGGTTATTATTCAAATTCAGCAGTGACACCTACTAAGATCACAGGTGTAGAGAACACGGCTTTTTATCCGGCATCAAATGCTGCATATTTTGAATGGAAAAAGCAAATGCTGCAAATGGTTATGAATATATTATTTATGACAATTCCAAAAAGAAAATTTATTCGGGCTCACGTACTTCAAGTGCCTCATTCCGTGTTTCTACAAATAAATTAAAAAAAGAACAGTTTTACCAGATCAAGGTAAGAGGTTACGTTAACTTAAGCAATAACAAGAAAGCATATGGTGAATGGTCTGACGTACTGTATTTTGCAAAGGATCCGTCTTACAAACTGTCTGTAAAGATTCCAAAAAAAAGATTCAGTTAAACTGGAAGAAGTGAAAGGCGCATCAAATTATACGGTATATATTTCCGATAAACAGAACTCTGGTTACAAAAAGGTTGGAACCTATAACAGCAAAAAGACAAGTGCAACTATCAGAAAATTCGGGAAAAAGGCATTAAAGAGCGGAAAAACTTATTATGTAAGAATTGACGCAAGTAAAAATGTAAAGGTAAATAAAAAATCAAAGACTTTCAAGAATACGCAATATTATACATGGAAGGTTAAGGTAAAATAGGAAAAAGGAAAAATCCAAAAGACTGGAATGCAGATCCGGTCTTTTTGGATTTTTTTGTTTCAGTGGAAAAATCCAGACACAAAAAAACTGCCATATCAAATCGGATACGACAGTTTTTTCAGTGTTCAAAATTAAGCTCTTTCAACTTTGCCGGATTTCAAACAGGAAGCACATACATATAATTTCTTAGGTGTTCCGTTTACTTTACAGCTCACACGCTTGATGTTTGATTTCCACATTCTATTTGATCTTCTATGAGAATGGCTGACATTATTTCCGAAATGAGCGCCCTTTCCACAAACTGCACATTTTGCCATAGTTTTGCACCTCCTTGTAATTCACTAAGTCTGCCTGTACTATCAGACTCACAACATGTTTATTCTAACAGATTCATTTTTATATTGCAAGCAAATTTTAAAAAAAAATATTAAAAATAGTAAACAGGACTAGGAATTTTGGTAAAAAGCGGTTATAATAGACAATAAACTAGCGTTAATATGGCTTTGAAAGGAGCAGGAACGTATATGAATGGACATATGGATACCCAGTTGGAAGAGTTTCAATAGACCCGGAAGTGATTGCAACCTATGCAGGCTCTGTAGCAGTGGAGTGTTTTGGCATTGTAGGTATGGCTGCTGTCAATATGAAAGATGGTCTGGTGAAGTTACTGAAAAAAGATTATTTGACACATGGTATTAATGTAGCGATTGACGAGGATAATAAGATCACGATTGATTTTCATGTGATCGTATCCTATGGTGTCAGCATCAGTACGGTTTCCGACAATTTAATCGAAACGGTAAGATATAAGGTAGAAGAGTTTACCGGACTGGAAATCAAAAAAAATTAATATTTACGTCGAAGGCGTGCGTGTAATTGATTAAGGAGGACATAGAAGGTGGAAATCACTACGATAAATACTGAGCTTGTGGCGAAGATGTTTCTTGCCGGAGCAAAGAATCTGGATGCAAAGAAAGAATGGATCAATGAGTTGAACGTATTCCCGGTTCCGGATGGTGATACCGGTACAAATATGTCAATGACGATCATGTCGGCGGCAAGAGAGGTAAGTGCGTTGGAAAAACCGGAGATGAAAGCGCTGGCAAAAGCTATTTCATCCGGTTCTTTAAGAGGAGCGAGAGGTAACTCTGGTGTTATTCTTTCACAGCTGTTCCGTGGTTTTACCAAGGTGATCGCAGAATATGATGAGATCAATGTACAGATTTTATCAGATTCTTTCCAGAAGGCCGTTGAGACAGCTTACAAGGCTGTTATGAAGCCAAAAGAGGGAACAATCTTAACCGTTGCAAAAGGAATGTCTGACCGTGCGTTAGAACTTTGTGATGATACAGAAGATCTGGTATATTTTTGTGAAGAGGTCATCAAGGAAGGTGACCGTGTGTTGGATCTGACACCGGAGATGCTGCCTGTTTTAAAACAGGCAGGTGTTGTGGATTCTGGCGGGCAGGGACTGATGCAGGTCATGAAGGGTGCAATGGACGCACTGCTCGGCAAAGAGGTAGATTATACCATTGAGGGCGCTGAAACAATCAAAAAGGCACCGGAGAACACAGGAACATCCTATAATATCGAAGCGCAGGCAAATCAGGAGATCAAATTTGCATATTGTACACAGTTCCTTATCATGCTTGACACACCGATCACACTGCAGCAGGAGAATGAGTTTAAGTCTTATTTAGAGACGATCGGTGATTCCATCGTTGTTGTCGCAGATGATGAGATCGTAAAGGTACATGTACATACCAACGATCCAGGACTTGCAATGCAGAGAGGACTTACCTATGGTTCCCTGACAACGATCATCATTGAAAATATGAAGTTAGAGCGTGATGAGAAGATTTCCGCCCTGAAAGAAAAAGAGATGCAGTCAGCCGGCATTCCGGAGGAAAAAGAGGAAAAACCGGCAGAACCTCCAAAAGAGATGGGATTTATTTCCGTCAGCATCGGTGAGGGAATCAACGAGATCTTTAAAGGTCTTGGTGTCGATTACATCATTGAGGGTGGTCAGACCATGAACCCAAGTACGAGGATATGTTAAATGCCATTGAAAAAGTAAATGCAAAGACGGTATTTATTTTGCCAAACAACAAGAACATTATCCTTGCGGCAAATCAGGCAGCATCCCTTGTGGAGGATAAAAAGATCATTGTCATCCCGACAAAGACGATCCCACAGGGTATTACTGCGCTGATCAATTACATTCCTGACAGTACACCGGAAGATAACGAGCAGCGCATGAGTTCTGAAATCTCCATGGTAAAGACCGGTCAGGTTACCTATGCAGTCCGTGATACGGTGATCGATGACAAAGAGATCAAACAGGATGACTTTATGGGTATCGGCGATTCCGGTATTCTTTCCGTAGGACAGAATTTAGAGCCGACGGTTATGGATATGATGAAACAGTTAGTCGATGAAGATTCTGCAATCGTCAGCATTTATTACGGTGAGGACACGAAGGAAGAAGACGCCAATGCACTTGGTGAGAAGATCGGAGAGGCATTCCCGGATGTCGAGATCGAGGTTCACTATGGCGGACAGCCGATCTACTATTATGTGATTTCAGTAGAATAAGAATGGAGTAAAAATGGATCGCAATTCCCCTTTAAGAGAAATTAAAGGTGTCGGCGCCAAAACAGAAGAATTATTTCATAAGATAGGAGTATACACCGTAGGTGATATACTCCTTCATTATCCCCGGACATATATACAGTATCCGCAGGCAAAACATGTGGATGAGGTACTCGACGGGGAACAGGCGGCGGTTCTTGGACGGATCACAAGAACACCGGTAGTGCGGAAGGTGCGCACCATGCAGATCACAGTTACGACGATCAGTGAGATGGGAGCCTCCTTAGAGCTGGTATGGTACCGGATGCCTTATATGAAAAATAATTTAAAAGTCGGCAGCACTTACATTTTTTATGGAAAAGTCAATAAAAAGAATGGAAGACTTGTCATGGAACAGGCAGCAATGTTTACCGAAGAACAGTATGCTTCCATGGAACAGGTGTTTTTGCCGGTATACACACTGACAAATGGGCTTTCCAATAACCTTGTCACAAAGACGGTGCGTGCGGCACTTGGAGACGAACATTTGTTTATGGATTATCTGCCGCATGCCATCCGCGAGAAATACGGTCTTTGTGAGTATAATTATGCCATCCGCCAGATCCATTTCCCGGAGGATATGGAGACACTCATTACTGCGAGAAGGCGGCTTGTGTTTGACGAATTTTTCCTTTTTATTCTAAGCATGCAGTATCAGAAGGAAAAGCACGTTAAAGAAAAAAACGAGTTTGTTTTTGCGGAAGATGATTTTACAGATGAACTGATAGAGCAGCTGCCTTATGAACTTACCAACGCACAGAAAAAGGCACTTGCGGATGTAAAACGCGATATGCGTTCCGAGACGGTCATGCAGCGTCTGATCCAGGGTGATGTAGGTTCCGGTAAAACGATCGTTGCGTTTCTTGCGATGGCAGATACCGCCCACAATGGCTACCAGTCTGCAATCATGGCACCGACGGAGGTGCTTGCAAGACAGCATTATGAGTCCTATCAGAGCATGTGTGAACAGTTTGGACTCCATATTCCGATCGTGCTTCTGACAGGTTCCATGACGGCAAAACAGAAACGCCGTGCATATGAGGCACTAGAGGTTTATTCGAATGCTATGATCATTGGGACACATGCGCTGATTCAGGAGAAAGCAATCTATCAGAATCTTGCGCTCGTGATCACCGATGAACAGCATCGTTTTGGAGTGCGTCAGCGGGAGACTTTTGCCGGAAAAGGAACAGAACCGCATGTGCTTGTCATGAGTGCAACACCATCCCGCGTACTTTGGCAATTATTATTTACGGTGATCTGGATATTTCTGTGATTGATGAGTCCCGGCAACGGCTTCCAATCAAAAACTGTGTGGTTGACCGGAGATACCGCCCCAAGGCATATGCTTTTATCGAACATGAAATACGGGCGGGACATCAGGCATATGTGATCTGTCCGTTAGTGGAAGAGAGTGAAAATATGGAAGCGGAAAATGTCACCGATTATGCAAAACGTCTGCGGGAAGAACTGCCGGGAGACATTGTGATCGGCGTTTTACATGGGCAGATGAAAGCAGAGCAGAAAAATAAGATCATGGATCAGTTTGTAAAAAATGAGATCCAGGTACTTGTTTCCACAACGGTTGTCGAGGTCGGGGTCAATGTGCCGAATGCGACGGTCATGATGATCGAGAATGCAGAACGGTTCGGGCTTGCACAGCTTCACCAGCTAAGAGGACGTGTCGGAAGAGGAGATGCCCAGTCGTATTGTATTATGGTCAATGCCTCAGACAGCAAAAATTCCATGAAGCGGCTTGATATTTTAAATAAATCCAACGATGGATTTAAGATTGCAAGCGAAGATTTAAAACTCCGCGGACCGGGAGATTTCTTTGGCATCCGCCAGTCCGGTGAGATGCAGTTTTTACTGGCGGATATCTATCAGGATGCGTCTGTATTACAGCAGGCATCTGAGGAGGTGCAGGATCTGCTTGCGACAGACCCGGAACTATGTGAGGAAGAAAATATAAACCTGCAGCACTATCTGGAAATTTTCTTTGAAGATCAGAAGAGCAGGCTCAATCTTTAAAAATTGATTTTATGATAGATTTCATTTACATACTGCCTGTAAATTGGAAATAATAATACGGTTACAAAAACGGGAGCTTTCCTATGGAAAGCTCCCGTTTTTGTGTGCCCAAAGGCATAGACCTTGCGGATCATAGATCTTAGTGGCTCGAAGAACCGTCATTTACAGCAAAAATTATTTGTGGCAAAATTATTTGCCTGACATCTGTCTCTCCTGCGCCTCGATCATTTTCTTAACCATATAACCGCCGACAGAACCGTTCTGTCTGGAAGTAAGGTCACCGTTGTAACCGTCCTTTAAAGGTACGCCGATCTCGCTTGCTACCTCATATTTGAAACGGTCTAATGCACTTTTTGCTTCAGGAACTGCTGCTCTGTTAGATGAACGACTTGCCATAATAGTTTCCTCCTTTAGTGTGTGATACATCTTTTGTTTTATAAGGTATCATTTGTATGATTTGAACAAACGCCGCGTTAATCATAGGTTCCGCGGCGTTTGTACTTTGCTGCGGTGCTTTTGATCACGTTTTGTTTTGTTCAGTGATAGTATGTGAAATATTACAGCAGCTAAACATGCATTTTTTGTCAAAAAAGCAAGTAATATCCGCAACAAGTGATACATAAACTTTAAATTTTCGGTGCAGAATGAAAAGGCTGTTTGCGACAAAATATTTTATTGAATTATAATAAAGTTTGTAAGCGCTTACAAAAAATATTTACAAACTGGATTATATAAGCTATGATAAGAGTAAAGTGATTTGTGTGAACCGGCTCATAATACAAGGGGACAAAACACACGGGAGAAGGAGAAAACAGTATGGATAAGATTGAAAAATACATCGATGAACTTTTAGAAAAGAGTACGCCGGATCGTCCAATCTGGAACATTGAAAAGATTTTACAGGGGAAAAAATCAACCTGGAATTACATCGATGGATGTATGATCAAGGCAATTTTAGAGATGTATGCCATCACAAAGATGAAAAATATTTCATTTGCGGATCATTTTATTGACTGCAAGGTCATGGAGGATGGTTCGATCGAAGGATATTCGGTGGAAGAATTAAATATTGACAATGTAAACGCAGGTAAGACGTTGTTTGAACTTTATGACCTGACAGGAAAAGAGAAATATCGCAAGGCAATCGATCTTGTTTACAGTCAGATCCAGAAAATGCCTCGTACAAAAGAAGGAAATTTCTGGCATAAAAATATTTATCCGAATCAGTCTGGTTAGACGGCCTTTATATGTGCCAGCCGTTTTACATGGAATATGAGACGCGTTTTCATGACAAAAAAAATTATGACGATATTTTTTCACAGTTTTTTAATGTGGTAAAGAATATGCGCGATCCAAAGACAGGACTTTATTATCACGCATATGATTCCTCAAGAGAAATATTCTGGTGTGACAAGGTAACCGGTCTCAGCCAGAATTTCTGGCTCCGCGCATTAGGATGGTATTCCATGGCTCTGCTCGACACGTTGGACAAAGCGGATGCATCTGTCGGGGAACCATATGAGAAAATGAAACAGATTTTTGTGGAGCTGATGGACTCTATGTTAAAATATCAGGATGAGAGCGGTATGTGGTATCAGGTTGTAAATGTCGGCGGCATGGATCGCAATTATCTTGAGACAAGCGGAAGCTCGATCATGGCATATGCACTGTTAAAAGGTGTGCGCCTTGGATTCCTTCCGGAAAGTTATCGTACCTATGGCGAGAAGGCATTTCACGGTATTTGTGAGAAGTACTTATCGGAAGATGAGAATGGTGAACTTCATTTAGACGGAATCTGTCTGGTTGCAGGACTAGGCGGTGCGAACAGACGTTCCGGAACTTTTGATTATTATATGTCCGAACCGGTCGTTAAGGATGACGCAAAGGGCGTTGGTCCGTTTTTACTTGCTTATACAGAGATGAAACGATTGGAAATGTAAAATAAATCAGAACATTTGCCGGCAAAGGAAAAAGGAGCAGATATGAGCAGTAGTAAACAAACAAAATTTAGTGGAACAAAGGCAGCAGGCGTAAGTATTCTTGCACTTTGTCTTCTGGCATTTTCGCAGCTTTTGGCACTTCTGATCGGAAATATGCTGGTGGCAGGCGGAATGTCAGCGGTGACAGGAAATATTTTCACTGGAATTTTATATGTGGGTCTGGTACTTGGAGGAGTCTTTCTGATCTGTAAAAAAATGTTAAAAATACCAATGGCAGATTTTAAGATCGGGAAACCGGATCTGTATCCGTTTTGGATCATCGCCGCTTTTGCAATGCCACTGTTGGTGATTCTGATATACCAGTTATTTGCAGGAACGTGGCAGCAATCAACCTTAGAAGCAGAAACATTAAAACAGCTTGTTGCCGGAAGTGTTGCATATTTAGGATTGGCAACCGGAATCGTGGAAGAAACGGTATTCCGCGGAATTATTATGAGTTCGGTGGAATATGCATGGAACCGGAAAATTGCAGTGATAGCTCCATCTGTCCTGTTTGGCTGTCTGCATATTGAAGAAGGAATGAGTATTCCCGGAATGATCCAGGTAGTGATAGCAGGAAGTCTCGTTGGAATCCTGTTTTCTCTGGTGACCTGCTATACCGGAACGATCTGGTATTCTGCACTCATGCATGGAATCTGGAATTGTCTGATGATCGGAGGACTGATTCATATCGGATCTGCGGCAGATAGTGCGGTCTGGTATAATTATGTTCTTGATACCGATTCTTTTCTGTTGACAGGTGGAGATTTCGGTGTGGAATCTTCTGTTATTTCCATAGCAGCGTACCTGATTTTTGCAGTGATCGCATTTTTGTTACTGCAGAAAAGGAAAGAAGCGTAAATTACTCAATCATTGTAAGCGACGCAGTCGTGAATCGTATAAAAATTCACGGCTGCGTTTTTTTCATGATAATTGGTTTGGTTCGCGAAGCGTGTATTCTATTGCTTACGATGATAGTGTTTTGCACGCAGGTCATGGCGTATTGGATTATTGATTTATTCCACCAGTGTCAGACCGGAGATATCCGGGTGTACCGTCAGTGAGAAGTTGGTGTAATATACCACAAAACCCGGAGCACTTCCGTTTGGCTTTTTCACATTTTTCTTCTGGAGATAATCGATCTCGATCTTGTCACTGTCTCTGCCGCTGGAATAATAACCGGCAAGTTTTCCTGCCTCCTCAAACATACGGTCCGGCAGATCTGTCTCGTTATTTGTTTTCACAACGACGTGGGAGCGGCATTCCTTTGGCATGGAACCACCAGTCGTTTCCGGTTGCAAATTTAAATGTCAGTTCTTCATTCTGATAATTATTTTTTCCGACATACATATGATAGCCGTCTGAGGAAATATAATGGAACGGTTTACTTTTGATCTTTGCTTTTTTGTCAGTGCGTTTCCGCTTAATGTAGCCATATTCCACCAGTTCTTCCTTGATCTGTACCAGATCGTCCTCGGTCAGGGCGATATCAAGAGATGTGGCAATGCTCTCTAAGTGGTCGATCTCAGATTTCGTTTCTTCAATCAGGTCGGTCAGTGCCTCGTAAGTACGTTTTAATTTTCCGTATTTATCGAAATATTTCTGTGCATTTGCTTTGGCGTCTAAGGTCGGGTCAAGAGGAATCTTTACGTTTTCGTTCGTATAGTAATTAAGCGCTTCCAGTTGTTTTGCACCTTCCTCTAAATCGTAACCGTAGGTGTGGATTAGTTCACCGTATACTTTGTATTTATCCCTTTTTTCTGTATCTTTTAACTGTTTCTGCTGGAGCTGGTATTTTTTACGGTTACGCTCTAACGCAGTGGACACAATTTTTCTTAAGTCGACAGATTTCTGGCGGATGCGCGTGTAAATATTTTTGGAAGCATAGTATTCCTCCAGAACTTTGGAAATCGAATCGTATTCCGTCATGGTATAAGCATTCGTGTCAGCATGATCCGTGTTCTGCATAATTTTTTGATCCAGAGCAGTGTGCACATATTCGGACAGACGAAAACAGGAAAAATCGATCGGTTCCCTGCCGCGTGTGATGATATTTGGGCAGTAATTGTGATTTTTTACATCTTCCATCATCCATGAAAAGTTATGGAACAGGTGTTTCTTGCCGTCTGCATCGAGCGAATCTACGGCATATCTCCGTCGATCGAAGCACGGTAACAGATCTCGTTTGCAATCACAGGGCTGATCCCGGTAAAAGAGCCATAAATTGCCTTTGTGATGGAAACAGGTTTTTTCATCACAGATTCCATGAAAACTTCCTCTGTAACTTCAAGCGGATTTAATTTGTCCTCCTGCGTGGCTGGAATGCAGTAAGCCCGTCCCGGAAGGACCTCACGCACGGAACTCATCATGGAGGATACATGCTTGATGCTGTCAATGATCGTGCCGTCGGAGCTGCAGAAAATAATGTTACTGTGTTTTCCCATCAGTTCCACGATCAGTGTTTTCTGACACAGATCACCCATTCATCGAGGTGCTCGATATCAAAATGAATGATACGTTCCATGTGAGGCTGGTAATTTTTATGATCCGCCCGTTTGCAATGTGCTTGCGTAACAGCATACAAAAATTTGGTGCTGTCAGCGGACTTGGTTTGTTTGTTTCTGTCAGATACAGAAAAGGCAGCGAAGCACTCGCTGACATGGCAAGACGGAACTGCCCGTTACTTCCTTTTAAGGTAAAAAGAAGCTCGTCGTTTTCCGGTTGGGCAATTTTGCTGATCTTTGCATTTAAAATTGTTTGATTCAGTTCATATACAAGATTGGATATTACTAATCCATCAAAAGCCATTTTTAGATCTCCTTTCGGAATGTGTTTCCACGGATTTCCCGCAGAATGATATTATAACGGATTTTTAGCATAAAACAACGCTGTTGGAATGTTTATTTGTTGACACATTATGATGAAACATATATAAGTGTTGCATAAATTCATTTAAATACAAATAACTTGTCAAAAAAGTCAGAAAACAGATGAAATAAATCAAAAATAAACGATGATTTTGATAATTTACATGTCTGGATAGTAATTATTTTCATTGGCAGATATTGTATTGGAAGATGAGGTGCAGTGCGTGAAATTGGGAGAATGAGAAATGGAGGATTTGCGTATGGTAAAACAGAAAAAAAGTATTGTGTTAATGGCAAGAGTGCTGGTGTTAGCATTGCTGATCGGTGTATTTGCATCTGTTCCGTCAGAGCAGACATTGCGGCCGCAAATAAGGCTCTTCGTTCAAAAGTTGTATTCAATGGAGATAAAGAATCTGATGCAGCGTGGATGAATAACAATTATGTTATGCAGGCAGGTTATAAAAAAGCTTCAAAAATAAAGAAAAATATGAAAATGTCTGCAAAAGTGTATGTTCCGGCAGCAGCCTTAAAAATGAATGGAGATACCGTACATGTGGATGCGTGGATAGGTCTGGAAAATAGTAAAAACGGTAATTATGTTGGGGATATCCGTACAAAATATACGGTAATGCTGATCAAAGATGGCAAAAAAATGCGTGTTGCACTGTGGGATCTGGCGAAGGAAAAAGAGTGTAAGCCTGGGAAAACAGCCAGCTATAAAAAATCCGGAAAATATTATGTGATCACGATCAATGATATGCCGCTGGAAAATGTTGTTTATAAGGATAAACAGACATCGAAAATTAACACAAAAACGAAATATAACCTGGGGCAGGGGATCGGTGTCACAGGCACCTGCTCAAAGACCAGCGGATATGTATATGTGGATGATTTAAAGATTCAGGAGTGACTACGCAGAAGATTACATTTAATAAAAAAGACTATAAATGGTACAGTGGATGGCATTTGGATAAAAATTATTCTTTAAAGGTTATAACTATTAAATAATAACCTGTCTGTAAAGAAATAAAAGTATGGTAAAAATGGG
>ENA-OQCN01000965-OQCN01000965.1-human-gut-metagenome-genome-assembly--contig:-NODE-965-length-15010-cov-3.315326_pt1 | contig 15010 bp, 18 predicted proteins | sample MGYA00242497_ERZ504576 | MGnify/ENA primary metagenome ERZ504576 (study PRJEB26092, sample SAMD00036296) | human gut metagenome | host: Homo sapiens | study: EMG produced TPA metagenomics assembly of...
CTGGCGGGCGGCGACCCCTTCTGCGCCGAGGCGGTGGGGGAGTACGACGCCCCCATCTACCTCTACGACAAGCTGGAAAGTTCCAACCGCACGGCCAAGACGCTGGCCCTCGAGGGTACGCCCCACGGCACGATGGTGCTGACAAGTCAGCAGACGGCGGGCCGGGGCCGGCTGGGGCGGCGGTTCGAGAGCCGGAGGGGAAAGGCATCTATCTCTCGCTGGTGCTGCGGCCCGGCCTGCCCATGACCGAGGCGCAGACCGTCACCGTCAGCGCGGCGGTGGCCGTCTGCCGGGCTGTGAAGCGGCTCTGCGGGCTGGACTTGGGCATCAAGTGGTCAACGACCTCTATTATAACGGCAAGAAGGTCTGCGGTATCCTGACGGAAGCCGGGGCTGACATCGAGAGCGGACAGTTGGAATGGCTGGTGGTGGGCATCGGCCTGAACCTGACTCCCGCCCGGAGGACTGGCCCGAGGAGCTGCGGCCCATCGCGGGCAGTCTCTACCCCGGTGGGCCTGCACCGGTGAGTCGGGCGGCACTGGCTGGGGCCATCGCCCGGGAACTGCTGGGTCTCTGCCCGGCCTTCGACTGTCTGGACGAGTACCGCGCCCGGTGCTTTGTGCCGGGCCACTGGGTCACGGTCTGCACCGGGACGGAGAGCTACGCCGCAAAGGCGGTGGCCATCGACGACGCCGGGCGGCTCATCGTGCAGCGGGAAGGGGGCCGCACCGAGATGCTCTGCCACGGAGAAGTGAGTATAAGGCCGTCGCCGCTGGCGGTAAAATAATAAGAATAATATAGAAAGAAAGCATCGGCAGACACCCGGCGAGGGTGCTGCGGATGCTTTTGCTTTAAGTAGAGCAAATGCCTCTCCCAAAGAGAGAGCCTAAGAGCTGAAGGAAAGCTGGTCAAAACACCCCGAAGCACACCAGCCCCAGCACCGCCGCGATGCCGATGACCTTCGGCACACTGAGCTTGAATTTCTGGAGCAGTACAAAGCAGAGGATGCCGATGGCGATGCCCGGCAGGCTGATGCCTCCTGCCTCGGTGATGTAGGTCTGGCGGCAGAGGCCCACCAGAACACCCAGCACCATGCCGATGCAGACAGGCTTGACGATTTTCATGATGTAGCTCATCACCTTGCTGGTGCGGAACTTCTGGAAGAACGCCGCCGCCAGAAGCGTCAGCGTCAGGGTGGGGCTGAGGACGCCCAGGACCGCGAAGGACGCCGCCCGGCATCCCGGCGGTCTTGGTGCCTGCAAAGGTGGCGGCATTGACGCCCAGAGAGCCGGGTGTCATCTCGCGATGGCGATGAGGTTCGTCAAATCGGCATCCGTCATCCAGCCGTGGGAGGACATTTCATCCATGATGAGGGGGATCATGGAGGTGCCGCCGAAGCTGGTGAAGCCGATCTTCGCAAACGCGGCGAAGAGCTGAACGAGGGTCTCAAACATGGCCATGTTCGCTCACCCCCATCCAGACCAGCGCGATGACCACACCGGCCACCACCAGCGTCAGATTGCTGATGGACGTAAAGTAACAGAGCACAAAGGCGACGGCACAGATGATGATGGGCATCGCGCTGGTCAGAGCATCTTTGCCGAGAGAGATGGCCGCGCCGCCGATGATGGGGGCCACGGCGCACTGGACGCCCTTGAGGGCCGACCAGACCCAGTAGTTATCTTTAATGGCGTCGTAGATGGCCGTCAGCGATGGTAAGTGGTGAGACGGCGGGGATGCACAGGCCGATGGCCGCGCAGATGCCGCCCAGCACCCCGGCCATCTGATAGCGAAGAGCAGAGTGATGTTCGCCACCATGATGCCGGGCAGGCTCTTGCCCACGGCGATGAGCTCCAGCAGATCGCTCTTGGTCATCCAGCCGCGCTCGTCCACGAACTCCCGCTCCATCTGGGCAATGATGCTCCATCCGCTGCCAAAGGTGAACGCGCCGATTTTGATAAAGTAAAGAAGCATCAGCAGGGCCATTCGTGCGCCGGTGGGGCGCTGCTGTGCGGTTTCGGGTTTTGTTGTCTGCATGAATCCTCCTGAGATACCGGGTTTGCTGTTCTTTTACCTATAAGATACCACAGACGTCCCCAAAAGGCGAATGGAAAAATGGAATGGTTCCCGGTTCCTGTCAGGAATGCTCGTAAGTCATCCAGCTGCCTTTCCATGCGTAGAGGGCCATCAGCACGGCACCCAGCGCCCACGACACCGGGTAGAGGACGAACACGCCCTCGATGCCCGCAAAGAAGGGGAGGACGAACTGGATCCACACCACACGGAAGAGGCAGAGCGAGATGAGCAGCACCACCATCGGCGGTACGCTGCGGCCAGTGCCGCGCACTGCGCCCGCCATGCCGTGGAGGATGGCCAGCAGGAAGTAGAAGGGGCAGAAGTAGTGCATGGCGCTGCACCCGAAGGCCACCACCGTCTCGTCGGAGGTGAACAGGTGCATGATGGGATTCTGGAACGCCAGCAGCAGAGCACCGGTGCAGAGGGTGTAGAGCACGCCCATGCCCAGCGTGACCCACATGCCATTCTTCACTCGTTTGAGGTTGCCTGCGCCATAGTTCTGGCCCACGAAGGTCGTCGCCGCCATGCTGAAACTGGTGACGGGCAGGATGTTGAAGCCGTCGATTTTCATATAGGCCGCAAAGCCTGCCATGGCGGCGGCACCGTAGCTGTTGACGCTGGACTGCACCAGCACATTCGAGAAAGAGATGACCATGTTCTGGATGCCGGTGGGAAGGCCGATGCGGATGATGCGGGAGGTCATCCGCTGATCGGGCCGGATGGCGGAAAGCTCCACCTTGTAGTCGGCGTCCACCTTCATCAGAAAGCGGAGGCTCAGCACACAGGAGACGAGCTGGCTGATGTCGGTGGCGATGGCAGCACCCGCCACACCCATCTTCAGCCCGGCGATGAGTACGAGGTCGAGGATGATGTTGGTGATGGAAGCGCAGGCGAGGTAGATGACCGAGCGGCGGGAGTTGCCCGCCGCGTTGAGGATGCCGGCTGCCATGTTATAGACGACGCTGAACAGCACACCGCCGAAGTAGAGCTTCATGTAAGTCACGGCGTCGCCGAGAACTTCTTCGGGGGTGTTCATCCAGACCAGCAGGCTGCGGCTGACGGCGATGCCGCCCACCGTCAGGATGAGGCCGAGGATGACCGCGATGGCCAGCGAGGTGTGGACGGCGATGCGCGTTTCCTTTTTATCTTTTGCGCCGAGGTACTGGCTCACGACGACGCCGGCGCCGACGGCCACGCCCTGACTGAAACCGATGAGCAGGTAGATGGGTGAGCCGCTGGAACCCACAGCGGCCAGAGCGTTGCTGCCCAGAAAGTTGCCGACGATGATGGAGTCGGCGGTGTTGTAAAGCTGCTGGAGCAGGTTGCCCAGGATGAGCGGCACCGAGAAGAGCAGGATGCTTTTCCAGATGCTGCCCTCGGTCATGAGCAGGGTCTTTTCCTGCTGCGGCTGTGCCGTTGCGGCCATAGTGTCTCCTCCCTCAAAAATGCAGGAATTTCATAGGTATTTCACAATAAACTTAACAATACATCGTTCTGTGCCGAATGTCAAGCAGAACGGAAAAGAAAGCCCTCCGACTTTCCACATCTTGTTTGCAGATTGTTCAAAACTAACTCAAAGAAACTCCATTTTTATCCGGTACAATAAAGGTGCAGTCGGGAAGACAAGAACGAGATCCCCAATCTCCGGCTTTTGACTTTCCATAAATGCCATGCAGGCAGGATTCATGCGCAGCCCCGCAGCGGGTGCCGCGCCCCTAAAAATACTGTCCCCCACCTATGCGAGGCAATAGCCACGGCGGCGGACAGACTACCAACAACCTCCTAGCAGCCGCAAATGTTTAGGAGTTCTCATACACAGGCAGCGCCGCTTTCTCCTCCTTTCCACGGCGCTGCCTGTTTTTGTTTGCTGACGCAAAAAGCCCATCGCACAGCTGTGCATGGCTTTTGACGTTCTTATCGCATATCATGCAGGCGCTCTGCCGGGAGGGAGGCTTGCAGCAGGCTCCATGCGGCGTCGAGGCTGTCGTTCAGCAGATAGGCCTGATTCTGCTGGACATAGAGGTAAATGGCGTTGGGGGTGCGGTAGGCAGATGCAGATCGTGCCACGCATACTTGCGGCTCGCCTCAGGCTTGTCCTGCTCGCCGGCCATCCAGACCGACAGTCCTTCGTCGTCCAGCAGCAGCCGGTAGAAGGGGCGGGGCAGGCCCATCTTTTTGATTTGGAGGCTCAGGGAGTGGAAGAACGTCCAGAAGTAGACAGCCGGCACGCCCAGCGCCACCACGGCCAGCACCACCGTGAGCAGAGCTGCGCCGTCTTTCTGGCCCACCTGCGACAGGCAGAAGCCGGCAGACACCAGCAAAATGGCCGTGAACACCAGAGGCCGGTGCCACGCCTTGTGGTGGCGCAGCAGGTCAAAGGCGGCAAAATCGTGGAAGGATGCAGCATCCATCTGGACGGAAACGGAGATCGGCTGAGACATAAAAATACCCTCCTTTTTGGTCATAGTACCATATTATTTTCCAACAATCAAGGATGATATTGCGCAGATGCCCTAAAATGTGCTAAAATAGGACGAAAAAGAAAGTTTATGGAGCTTTCGCTCTGACGGCGGACAGGCCGGATAAGGCGGAAGATGCGCGGTAGAATATCACAGAGAAGGAGGATGGGTGCGTGGGGCGCAGGATGACCCTGAAAGGGCAGATCAGTCTTTGCCTGGCGGCGTTTTTTCTGGCGCTGGCGGGGCAGATATTCTTGAGCTTTTACCAGTCCGGCACCGTGCTGCGGGAACTGGACGACCAGATGGGCAACTTCAACGCCATCAGCCGCTTTCAAAACGGCGTGGAGCGGAGTCTTTCGGCCATGGAAGATTACCGCTGGGAGTACGGCGATGCCAAAGCGCTGACAGAGGAGCTCCACAGCGCCTTTTCCGTCACCAACGCATGGCTCTGGCGCATCGAGAGCGACCTTGGCACTGTGAGTGAAGAGCAGTATCTGCTCTACAATGCCGTTTCCACTACCTACGACAGCTACACCGCACTGGTGGACCAGCTGGAAGAAGCGGTGGCCGCCGGTCAGGACACGAAAGCCGCCCAGCTCTACTATAATAAGATCGTACCCTGCGGCGGCTATCTGCGCCAGTACACCCAGCAGCTGCTGAACACGGCCATCACCGACGCTCAGGGGACTTACACCACCGTGTCGGCCCTCAGCGACCGGGTGAAATGGGTGCAGACCGTCGTGGTGGCGCTCTGCCTTGCGCTTGGCTGCGTCATGGCCTTCTCGGTGCTGACGCTGCTGACCCCGGTGCAGCAGATGATCGGCGCCTCCCGGGAGGTCACCCGGGGCGAGTTCGATTCGCCCGACCTGCCTTCGCCCCGTCAGCCGGAAATGGCCCAGCTGACCGAAGCCTTCAACCACATGAAGCATTCGATGGCGGAGCAGGTGACCACCCTGCGGGAGAAAAACGAGATGGAGCGGGAGCTCCACCGCCAGAAAACAGAAGCTCTGGAATTACAGAACCGGATGGAGCGCAGCCGTTTGCAGCAGCTGCGCAGCCAGATAGACCCCCATTTCCTTTTCAACACCCTGAACGTCATTTTACAGACCGCCGGACAGGAAAAAGCCTACCGCACTCAGGCCCTCATCACGGCTCTGTCGCACCTGCTGCGCTACAGCCTGATGAGCAACGACGAGCAGGTGCCGCTGGCCCGGGAAGTGCGCATCGTGGACGAGTATTACTCCATTTATCACGTCCGCTTCGGCGACCGTGTGAAGATGGTGTGGCGCATCTCCGACTCCCTCGATTTGACGGAGACGATGGTGCCGTCCTTCATCTTGCAGCCCATCGTGGAGAATGCCTTCAAGCACGGCATCTCGCCCAAGGAAGAGGGCGGCGTGGTGCGCATCCGCATCAACCCGCTGCGGGATAAGGGACTGCTCTATATCAGCGTCTGCGACAACGGCGTGGGCATCCAGCCCGAACAGCTGGCCCAGCTGAAAGCCGCGCTGGCCCAGCCCGGGGAGCGCTGGGAGCATATCGGCGTCTATAACGTGGCCGCACGGCTGCGGCTTCTGGATAAACGGGGGCGGCTGATCATCCGCTCTCACCCGGGCCGGGGAACGGCCATCAGTATGTACCTGCCCCTTGTAGAACTTTTGGAGGAGGATTTGGACGATGATACGCCTGTTGATCGCGGATGACGAAAAGCTGGAGCGGGAGGCGCTTGCAGAGCTGGTCCAGCGCCGTTTTGAGCGGGAAGTGGTTCTGGAGGTGGCGGAAAATGGCCGCAAAGCTGCCGACACGGCGGTGCTGTGGGGCGCGGACCTCATCCTGATGGATATTGAGATGCCGGGTATGAGCGGTCTCGACGCTGCCCGCGCCGTGCTGGCCCAGCGGCCTTCCTGCCGGGTCATCTTCGTCACGGCCTACAGCCTGTTCCAGTATGCCCATGAGGCGGTGCATCTGGGGGCCTGCGACTATCTGCTCAAGCCGGTGGACCCCGACGAGCTGGAAGCCTCGGTGCGCCGGGCTATGCGGCAGATCGAGACGGAGCGGAAGCTGGAAGAGCTGGCCGCCGCCCAGCCCCAGCAGGAGCAGACGGAGACCGAAGAAGAGGCGGAAGACGCCCCCGAGGAGGGCGAGAACAGCCAGACGGCCCTCGTCATGGCCCATGTCCGCCGCTACCTCGAGGATAATTATATGTTCGATCTGTCGCTGGACAGCGTGGGCGAGATCCTGCACATCAGCCCGGCCTACCTGTCGGCGCAGTTCAAGAAGTACCAGAAGATGAACTTCCTCGACTGCCTCACCGAGCTGCGCATCAACGCGGCAAAGGAATTGCTGGCCGACCCCTTCCGCTCCTCGGCGGAGGTGGCGTCGATGGTGGGCTACGAGGACGCCAGCTACTTCGCCCGGGCGTTTAAGAAACGCACCGGCATGACTCCCACCCAGTACCGCCGTCAGGCCGGCCAGAAGGCAAAGGCCGACCCGGAGGCCGGGCTGTGAGCGGGCGGATGATTTCCCGCCGCACTGTGCTGGCGCTGGCCGCCTGTACGGCGCTGGCGCTGTGGGCTGCAGCAAGACGGAAGAGTACACCGGCCCGGAGCTCATCCTGCGCTACGCCGAGAACCAGCCCGAGGATTATCCCACCACTCAGGCCGCTCTGGCCTTTGCCGACCTCGTGGCCGAGCGGACGGAGGGGAGAGTCAAAGTCGTGGTCTACAGCGGCGGGGAGCTGGGGGCCGAACAGAGCGTCATCGAGCAGATGCAGTACGGCGGCATCGACTTTTCCCGCGTCTCTCTGGGCCATCTGGCCGAGTATCTGCCGGCCCTGAGCGTATTGCAGCTGCCTTTTCTCTATCCCGACGCGCCCCAGATGTGGCGGGTGCTGGACGGTGAGATCGGCGATGAATTCCTCTCCGGCCTCGGCGCGATAGACCTCGTGGGCCTGTCGTGGTTCGACGCCGGTGTCCGCAGCTTCTACACCCGCGAAAAGGTGGAGACGCTGGCGGACCTCGCGGGGCTGACGCTCCGGGTGCAGGAGTCGGACATGATGAGCGAGATGATACTGGACCTCGGCGCAGAGCCGGCGCAGGTGGTCTACAGCCGGGTCTATGCAGCCCTGCACAACGCCGAGATAGACGGCGCGGAAAACAACTGGCCCAGCTATGAGGCCATGGGCCACTACGAGGTGGCTCCCTATTTCTTAAAGGATGAGCACACCCGTGTGCCGGAGTTGCAGCTGGCCAGCGAGGCCGCGATGGAAAAGCTGGCAGAGCTGGACGAGCGCTTCCCGGACATCATCCGCACCTGCGGAAAGGAGAGCGCTCTGGCCGAACGCCGCCTCTGGGCGGAGCGGGAGGCCAGCGCCGAGAAGCATATGCGGGAATGGGGCGTGGAGGTGACGACCCTCTCTGCCGCCGAGAAAGCCCGCTTCCGGGCGGCAGTTGAGCCTATGTACGCGGCTTTTGAGGAGCAGAGCCGCCTCATCCAGCGCATCCGCGAAGCCTGAAAAGTGCAAGAAATATCACATTGTATTCATCTTGTTGGGCAGTGTGCTGAATAAACTGCACTATGGCTTGTAGGAAATGCACAAAAGTGTTTCTCACATTTTTTTGAAAAACAGGACATTTTTCATAAGCCCTTGTTCTGACTAAAAATTTTTGCTAAAGTGTGTACAGTAAATGAACGGACGGTGTGCGACCCGTGCAGAGCGTACCGCCCTGAATGAGGAAAATCTAAGGAGGATTTTATCATGAAGAAGATTTCTCGTCGCAGCTTTCTGGCAGCAGCCGGTGTTTCCGCCGCTGCTCTGGCACTGACCGCCTGCGGTGGCTCCAGCAACAGCACTGCTGCTTCTACCGCTACCTCTGCTGCAGCTTCCACCGCTCCCGCCGGTGATGCCGCAGCTGCTGCTTCCGACCCGAAGGTGACTCTGGTCTACGCCGAGGTCAACCCGCTGGATACCATCGTCGGCCAGACCGGTTCTCACTTCAAGGAGAAGGTCGAGGAGCTGACCGGCGGCTCCGTCGTCGTCGATGTGCAGGCTTCCGGCGTTCTGGGCTCTGAGAACGACGTTCTGGACGCTATCCTCGGCGGCTCCACCTCCATCGACATCAGCCGTATCTCCGCTTTCGCACTGACCAGCTACGGCTGCAACAAGTCCAAGCTGCTGTCCATCCCCTTCACCTTCGAGAACCGCGCACACTTCTGGAACTTCGCCAACAGCGAGCTGGCACCTGAGTTCCTGAACGAGCCCCAGGAGCTGGGCCTGCCCGTTCGTGGTATCTTCTACGGCGAGGAGGGCTTCCGTCACTTCTTCACTGTCAAGCCCGTTTCCGGCATCGCTGATTTCAAGGGCCTGAAGCTGCGCGTGTCCAACGACCCCGTCATGAACGGCATGGTCGAGGGTCTGGGCGCTAACCCCACCGTCGTCTCCTTCGGCGAGCTGTACAGCGCACTGCAGACCGGCGTTGTCGATGGCGCTGAGCAGCCCATCGCAAACTACAAGTCCAACGCCTTCCCCGAGGTCGCTAACAACTTGATCCTCGACGGCCATACTCTGGGCGCTGTGCAGGCTGTCATCACCGACAACGCCTGGAACAAGCTGACCGAGAACCAGCAGGCTGCCGTCATGGAGGCTGCTGCGGATACGCAGGCCTTCAACGCTGACCTGTCCGAGACCGCTGAGAACAAGGTCCTCGACGAGCTGAAGTCTTCCGGCTGCAACGTCGTCGATGTCCCCGATAAGGCTCCCTGGCAGGAGGCTTGCGCTAAGGTCATCAGCGAGAACACCTCTGATCAGGCTGAGCTGTATCAGCAGCTGCTGGATATGAAGGCTGATAAAAGCGCCTTTATCCTGAAGTAGTACATAGCCCGGCGGGGGACTACGGGATACGCCCGCAGACCCGCCGGGCTTTTTATAAGAGTATGGAGGAGATCCTATGCCGAAAATCTTTACCACTCTGGATAAGATCAAGCCGGCGTACGACGTCACCTACAAAGTGGTCCTGTTTATCTGCAAGCTGCTGCTGATCGCAGATATTCTCATCACCACCATGTCGGTCATTGGTCGTTACGTCCCGTTCATCCCGGACCCCGCATGGACGGAAGAGGTCGTGCTGACCTGCATGAGCTATATGGCCGTGCTGAGTGCCGCTCTGGCCATCCGCCGCGGCGCACACATCCGCATGACCGCATTTGACGTCTATCTGCCCAAGATCGCCGTCAAGGTGCTGGACATCCTCGCCGATCTGGCAGTCTGCATCCTCGGCCTCATCATGCTGGTTGTGGGCTGGAACTACGCCACCACCCTGGGCGGCCGCGGCTTCTATGTCTCGATGCCCTGGCTGAGCCGTTTCTGGATGTACTTCCCGGTGCCTCTGGCCGGCATCGCCATGATCATCTTCGAGATCGAGGCGCTGTACAACCACATCAAGAGCTTTTTTGTAAAGGAGGAGAACTAATATGACAGTCCAGACACTGGCAATCGTTGTCCTTCTTGTCAGCTTCTTCGTCATGATCTTCCTGCGTTTCCCCATCGCATACGCCGTTGGCCTGTCCAGCGTGCTCTGCCTGATGGTGCAGGGTCAGGCGCTGACCGATGTCTGCCGTCTGATGGTCAAGGGCATTTCGTCCTTCAGCCTGATGGCCGTCCCCTTCTTCATCACCATGGGCGTCCTCATGGGCAGCGGCGGCATCTCCGAAAAGCTGATCGCTCTGGCTGACGCCTGCGTCGGCTGGATGCGCGGCGGCATGGCAATGGTCAACATCGTTGCTTCCTACTTCTTCGGCGGCATTTCTGGTTCTGCTTCTGCAGATACCGCCTCCATCGGCTCCATCATGATCCCCATGATGTCGATCAGGGCTACGACGCCGACTTCTCCACCGCTGTCACCATTACCTCCTCCTGCGAGGGCCTGCTGGTTCCCCCGAGCCATAACATGGTCATCTACGCCACCACCGCTGGCGGCATCTCCGTGGGCAGCCTCTTCCTCGCCGGCTACCTGCCCGGCGCTCTGCTGGCCATCGTCCTGATGATCGGCTCCTACATCATCTCTGTTAAAGAGAATTATCCCAAGGGCTCTCCCTTCACCATCAAAGGCTTCATCAAGCAGCTGGGTACCTCTATCTGGGCTCTGGCCGCAGTCGTCATCGTCGTGTTCGGCGTTGTCGGCGGTGTGTTCACTGCTACGGAGTCCGCTGCTATCGCAGTTATCTACTCTCTGCTGGTCTCCGTCTTCGTCTACAAGGGCCTCGACTGGAAGGGCGTCTGGTACGCTCTGGACGAGTGCGTCAACACTCTGTCCATCGTCCTCATCCTGATCGCCACCTCTGCAGTGTTCGGCAACTGCCTGACCATGCTGCATGTGCCTGATCTGGCCGCAAACGCCATCACCAGCGTCACCAGCAACCCCTACATCATCGCACTGCTCATCGACCTCATCATCCTGGTGCTGGGCATGATCATGGATATGGCTCCCATCATCCTGATCGCTACCCCCATCCTGCTGCCCATCGCGACCTCCATCGGCATCGACCCCATCCAGTTCGGTATCATCATGGTCCTGAACTGCGGCATCGGCCTGCTGACTCCCCCTGTCGGCGCGGTTCTGTTCATCGGCTCTGCCGTTGCGAAGCGCCCCATGGAGAAGGTCGTCAAGGCTACTCTCCCGTTCTATCTGTGCATGTTCATCGCTCTGCTGCTGCTGACCTATGTGCCTGACATCAGCCTTGCGATCCCGAAGCTGCTGGGCGGCTACGTCAGCCCCATCACCAACCCGCTTGGCCCGGTGTTCATTCACTGATAAGCTGATAAGCTCATCCTCCTCCGGATGGTAAAAGGAAAGCCCCCGCCTGTCACAAGGCGGGGGCTTTCCGGCGTTATAGAATCGTCTGAAGTGCCGGAGCACTGCATTTCATGAGCTTTTTCAGGGGCAGCTCCTGCTGAGAGATTTGATACAGCAGCCGCGCAGCCAGCTCCTCGGGCGGGGCGGACAGCCCGGGCCAGAAGGCGTGTGCCGCCCGGGTGAAGGCGTGGACGTCCTCTTCTGTCTCAAGCACCACCAGCTGGGTATGCCCCCGCAGCAGGGCAAACAGCCCGACCTGATACTCCCGGGTGTCCAGCAGAAGCTCCATCTCGTCGGCGGTGAGGAGGAGGATGTCCGCGAAGGGGAGAAACTGCATCACCGTGTCCCGCAGGGTCTTTTCGCTGGGCCAGAGGGCCGGACGGAGGGCGGGGAAAAAGCAGACCGGCACATCGGCGGTGCGGGCGGTGTCCAGCGCGGCAAGGTGGGTGTAGCGGCAGGGGCTGTCCACGAGGCAGGCGCTGGAAAAGGCCAGCATTTCAGCATCTGCGGCCCAGTCAGCGCCCAGCTGTTCGGGTGCATAGAGCAGCTCCGAAGAACGGGTGCGGCAGCTAGCTGTTCGCCGCCGCCGTCGAACAGCAGCGGCGTGGGGGCGCGGGAGGTGAAGCAGACCCGGCTGATGTCTACACCGGCAGTAGATAAAGCGTCTGCGATGCGGTGGCCGAAAGCATCCTCGCCAAGCTGCGTTAAAAGAGAGGCTCTGCCGCCCTGTGCGGCGTAAGCCAGTGCCAGCGAGGCGGCGCTTCCACCCATGCGGGGAGAAAAACGTCTTTGCCGACGCCAGCGGCGCGGTGCTGTTCAATTCCAGCCACGCTTCGCCCAGACAGTATAAAGTCTTGCCCGGCATGATGCACCCTCCCTTCTGCCTGTTTTCAAAAACAAACTACAGTATACACCCATCCGGCGTTTGTGCAAATGGAGAGCTTGACAGCTTCGGTCGGATTGTGATAAACTGACGCAATATGGCAGTATATCTGAAATTTGAATGATAAAAATGTGACATTTGACGAGGAGAACATGAGCCTTACCAAACAGTATTTCAAATACGTCAGCCAGAACATCTTCGGCCTGCTGGGTACGTCCTGCTACATCCTGGCCGATACCTATTTCATCTCGCAGGCGGCAGGCACCAGCGGTGTGGCTCTGCTGAACCTCTGTCTGCCCATCTACAACTTCATCTTCGCCATCGGTCCATGCTGGGCCTTGGTGCTGCCACCCGCTACGCCATCCTCCGGGCGCAGGGCGATGAGCGCTCGGAGCGCTATTTCTCCAACGCCCTGCTCTGGGCGCTGGTGTTCGCCCTGCCCTTCATGCTGGCGGGCATCTTCTGCCCCGAGGTGCTGCTGCGGTTCATGGGCGGCGACGCGGAGATCGTTGCACTGGGCGTGGGGTACGCCCGCATCTTCCTGCTGTTCACGCCCTTCTTCATGTGCAACTACATCGTCTCGGCTTTTGTCCGGAACGATGGCGACCCCTCGCTGGCCATGGTGGCGACCCTCTGCGGAAGCTCTTCAACGTGGTGTTCGATTACATCTTCATGTTCCCCATGGGCCTCGGCCTGCCCGGCGCGGCGCTGGCGACGGCAGTCTCGCCGGTGTTGAGCATTGCGATCTGCAGCCGCCACTTCTTCAAAAAGAGCAGCACCGTCCGCCTTGTGCGGCAGCTGCCCTCGCCGAAGCTGCTGGCCCAGAGCTGCCAGCTGGGCGTCTCGGGCTTCGTGGGAGAGATGTCCTCCGGCGTGACCACCACCGTCTTCAACCTGCTGCTCCTGCGTCTGGCGGGCAATGTGGCCGTGGCGGCTTACGGCGTCGTGGCGAACTACGCGCTGGTGGCGACGGCTATCTTCAACGGCGTGGCCCAGGGCGCACAGCCGCTGGTCAGCAAGTGCTACGGCAAAAACGATGCCGCCGGTGCCCGCAAGCTCCTGCTGCTGGGCAGCGGAACAGCGCTTGCGCTGGCGGCGGCACTGTATGCAGTTCTGTTCGGGTTCACCGGGCCGATCGTCGCGGTCTTCAACAGTGAGAACTCGGCCTCATGGCGCAGTATGCCTTCAGCGGGATGCGCATCTACTTCCTCGGCTATTTCTTCGCGGGCTTCAATATCGTGGCCGCCGGCTATCTGGGCGCGGTGGACCGCCCCGCAGAGGCTTCTGCGACGTCGCTTTCCCGCGGCATCGTGGCATCGTGGCCTGCTCTCTGGTGCTGAGCGCCCTCTTCGGGATGAACGGCGTCTGGGCCGCGTTCCCGGCTTCTGAGCCATCACGGCCTGCCTGACCCTCTTCCTGCTGAAGCGGAAAAATTAAATAAACAATTCCTGTTCCAACCGCTGCTGCTCGGGCGAAAGCTCGGGCAGTGCGCTCCGACCGGCCATCGCCCGCCACTGCGTGGGAGATTGGCCGGTCGTTTTTTTGAAGACGCGGCAGAGGTAGTTGGCCCCCGAGAAACCGCAGAGGCTGGCGATGACATCCAGCGTGTACTCCCGGTGGAGCAGCAGACGCATGGCGGCTTCTATGCGGACGTTGGTGAGGTACCGCCCCGGCGAGACGCCCAGCGCTGCCGTAAAGGCCCGGACGAGGTGGCTCTTGGAGACACCCAGCCGCTCGCTCAGCTCTTCCACGCCGTAGAGCCCGGCGTAGTTCCTGCGGATGTCCTCGATGGCCGCGGCCACCAGCGGGGGCAGGGCAGGGGCGGCGCTGTCGGCGTCTGAGAGCTCGCACAGCAGCGCGAAGGCCAGCTGACTGCGCACCGCTCCGAGGCGTCCCGCTCTTCGGCAAGGCGCCCCATCAGCTCTGCCGCCGCCGGGCAGGTCTCGCCCCGGGCGAGGAAGGGCATTTCGGAAAGCCCTGCGAGGAACTGTTCCGCTGCCTGCCCGGTGAGCTGGACGCAGAGCAGATGGCACTCGTTTTCCGGCGCGAGGGTCAGCGGCCCCCGGCTCAGCACGAGATGGCCCGCTGCAGCATTCTGGGGCGGCAGCAACAGGCAGAACCTGCCGGCATCAGTTCGAGATCGGACAGAGAGACGACACATTTTCCGCTGGAAATGAGGCAGACCCAGAGCCCTTCGCCCCGCAGGTGAGGGGCTCTTCCGGCTGGGTATCCTCCACGATGCCGAGGGCGGCAGTCGTGCTGGGAGAGTAAATCAATATCTGACACCTCAAATCAATAAAATGCTATTTTATAACACAAAATAATCTGCTATTATAATAGCAATGAAACGGCTCATCGTCAAGCTGAGCCTTTGAGTGCAACAACATCAATGGAGGAAAAAGCTTTATGGCTTCTATCAGCTGCCAGCATATCTACAAGATCTACCCGGTGCTACGGCTCCTTCCGTCACCGATTTCAACCTGGAGATCCAGGACAAGGAATTCATCATCTTCGTCGGCCCCTCTGGCTGTGGTAAGTCCACCACCCTGCGCATGATCGCCGGTCTGGAGGAGATCTCCAAGGGCGAGATGTACATCGGTCGGCCGCCTCATCAACGACGTTCCCCCGAAGGACCGCGACATCGCCATGGTCTTCCAGAGCTACGCCTCTCGTACCCCACATGACCGTCTACAAGAACATCGCTTTCGGTCTGGAACTGCGCAAGACCCCGAAGGACGAGAT
>ENA-OQCN01000966-OQCN01000966.1-human-gut-metagenome-genome-assembly--contig:-NODE-966-length-14993-cov-2.006929_pt1 | contig 14993 bp, 24 predicted proteins | sample MGYA00242497_ERZ504576 | MGnify/ENA primary metagenome ERZ504576 (study PRJEB26092, sample SAMD00036296) | human gut metagenome | host: Homo sapiens | study: EMG produced TPA metagenomics assembly of...
CGTTAAGTGTACAGCCAGCACCTGGTTGACATCCTGCATATCGATCTGCGTCTGAAATAATGCTTCACATTATGATAGACCATTTGCAACAAGCTAATCAGCGCCGTTGTGTTATCGTAGGCACTATAGAGAGCCGTCATTTATCGTAAGCATTGTTGCTGTCGTCGGCGGTCCTTAAGACTGAGAAAGTTCCGAACACATAGGAATACCCACGAGCCGGGCTATCATCGCAGAGTTGGTGGAATAATTCCAGCAAACGGCTGCTGTAATTAGGAATCGTGATATACTCTTCAAAGTCGTCCCCGCGTTCTTTCTCAAACCACCCCTTACTACACAGCTTGCGGATCAAAAAACGAGCGCGGCCAGAGATATCCCTCAGTTCCTCTTCGTCAATGTCTTCATCTTCAAACGTAGCATCCGCCAGTTCCTGTTCCAGCCTGCCGCGTAGCATGGAATACAAGACATCTTCCCGTATTTTCAGGTTTTCTTGGTATGCTGCGTACAGTACGTCCAGTGCATCCGCATATAAAATACGGTTGGGTGAAGCCAGCGGCGAGAAAAGTTCGCTTGGAACCGCTTCAAAAAACTTCATAGGCCTACCACCTTATTCGACTGATATACGCTTTCTTTTCTATTATTGTACCTTCTTTCCGCTTACAAAACAAGACGCAAAAAAGGGGCTGTTGCAAAATAGCAAAAGCGAAAGACGTTGAAAACTTCAGCAAAGAGTGCCTGAAACAGCCCAAAAGTTGAAAACTTTGTCATAAATTCAGAGAAAAAGGTATAGCAAAGCTGAGCCTCTGTGAAAAAGCAGGTGCTCAGCTTTTTACATTTTCAGTTCCAAAAAATTCTACTCTTTTTTGAGGGGAAAAAGATGAGATTTTCTCTTTCCGCGTTGCAATTTGGAAAAGAACTTCTGGAGGTCAAAAGCAATGCAGAGGAGAAACAATTCGGTAGAGATATTGGTTCTCCCTCGCATCAAGAAGCGCCGGAAGTTCCTCAAGCTGGGCGTTGGCTACATACACCGGTTCATGTTCATCTATTAAAATATTTTCGCTTATTGGCAGGGTCAGCTGTTGATATATGCCGCCCTTTCCTGTATACTGTTCATGTTGTATCTGGTTCATTGCAGTTTCAGTTTACAACAAAATGAGATAGGCAACCCCTTTTGGGGAAGTCTATCTCATTTTTTCGTTGGGGCTATTTTGCAACAGCCCCTTGTCGCTCGCTCAAGCTACCCAACGCAAAAACTGCCCCGGCTTCCTGTTACGGAAACCGGGGCGGTTTGTTATACTTTATTTGTGCTCTTTATTCACGTTTTTTCAAGCTCTCGCGCAATTATTTGCGGGGATTTTTGATTGCAGGCTGGGCGGGTGCCAAAATTATAGAGTATTCAGAGACATCCATGGATGTTTATGGACTCAGCGGCTCACAAATGCCATGTCCTTTTCCAGCAGGTAGGGCCGCAGATAAGCCACTGTGCCGCACATGGGCAGTACATCTTCCGAAAGCTGAATGCCAAGCTGCTGGATGATATACTGCCGACGCACCTGCATCCGCTGCCACATCTCCGGGTACTGCTGGCAGATCTGCTCCTTCAGAGTCTCATCGGCCAGCACCACGTGCTCTCGGCACAGCTGCCGCCGTAGCCCGGCACCGAGGGAATGATATCGATCTGCAGCATCATGCCGCTGCGCAGAACCTCTGCGGAGTGCTCATAGATCGGAGAGCAGAGCCATTCTTCCTCGGCCACCAGATGGCCAGGGCAGAGCGACCAGCCGTAGGTTGCACGGGGCAGAATTTCTTCCACCTTGTCGAACATCTCACCGCCGGTCATGCCCACATGGATCTCCTCCAGCCAGCGGGTATAGGCAGCAAAGTAGGGAGCCGCTACCTTTTCCACATAATCCTGAGCGCCCTGCGGCAGCTCCGAAGCGTCGTGCACTGCATAGGCTGCGCGGCTGGAGGAGCCGCCCGAATAGCCGACGGTCAGCGAAATGGTATCGCCCACCTTGACCGTGTTCTGGGTGGGGAACATATTGCCCTTGATGAAGCGCGGGCCGCTGGCGGCAATGGTCACGATGCTGTTGTGCTGGCCCTGCCGGTTGAGCTGAGCGCCAGTGCGGTCTCCGGCACACCGGGAGCCAGAAGATCCATAGCATCCAGCACACCGTCTGAAGCCAGTGCAGCGCCATATTCGTAATGGGCGATCTCGTTAGCGTTGTTAGTGGTACGGGCACCGCCATCGCCAAGGAACAGATCTCCGGCATTGAACAGGTTCTCGTCGCCGCCGGTAATGGCACGGATGGCATCCAGAATAAAGGCCGGGATGTCAAACAGTTTTTCGTTTTTCTCCACCGGGCTGGTAAAATGCTTCCATCCTGCAATGCCGATGCGGCGGCCCGGCGCAATGCCTGCCTCCTCCAACAGAGTGCGCAGGGGCTTGTCAGCACGGTTGGGCTGGTTGGGCAGTGAGAACAGTGAAACATGCACGGCCTGCCCCGGGATACGGGCTTTGGACGCTTGTTCAGATTCTCATTGCCCAGCACAAAGTGAGCCGTGCCGTCGGCGTCCAGAACCAGCAGAGACTCTTCAAAGCGGGTAAAATATCCCATCAGGTACTGGAAATTACCGCAGTGTTCGGCGTCACCGTACACCACCAGTTGCTCAAAACCGCGGGACTTCATGCCCCGCAGAACCTTGTCCAGACGTTCCTGGATAGTGGCATCCGTCAGCATGACCGGCTCTCCAGTACAGTCCTTGGGCGGCTGCGGCACCTTGGCCAAGCGGATATCGTACTGTTTCATTTTCTTACACCTCTCGTTATTGATTTCTTGTATTTGCCTGCGGCCGGTTTCAGATTTTGTCAATGGGGTACATGGGGCGCATGATCTGCTTGAAGGGAATGATCCGGGTATCCTGCGGGGTAGCTCCCTGCGTCAGGGACATGACCGAGAACGCAGCCTTTTCCTTCAGCTCCGGAAAGATATAGCCCTGCTTGACCACAATCACATCGTATGCGTCCCAGTCCAGTCCAGCCCCCACGACTGGTGCTCTTCGCACATGGTCTGGCGGTACTTGCCACATTGATATCCAGTGGCAGGCCGTCCACCGACACCGCCACCGAATAGCCATACACGGCATCGTGGGGATGGTGCAGGTAGCCGCGCAGAGTGCCCTTTGCCTTCACCGTCACATCCAGCTCCACCGAGTGGGACATCTCATCGTGATTCACACCCAGATGCAGGCAGGCCTTTGCGCCGATCTCCAGCTGCGCCAGCTTCTGGTAGGCAACGGGGTCGCAGATGTTGGCAAACAGGATCTTCTTTTTCAGTTCCTTCTCCACCAACACCTGCCGCAGGATGTAGGTATTCCAGCCGGTGGCACCGCTGGTTACATTGTCGCCAGAGTCAGTGATGAAAGCAGGCTTGCCCTCAAACTCCAGTGCCATCCGCAAAGCCTTGTCTGGAGCAGCTGTCAGGCCGGTGTAGTGGAACTCACGGCGTTTGTTCCAGACGTAGACAGCCAGCCAGTCGGCGGCTTCCTCTGCATAGGGCAGGTCGCTTCGGTCTGGGGCACCACAACGATGCCGCAGCCAGCCACCGGCGTGTCATGGCGGATGTAACCCACATGCCAGCTCACACTGCGGATATGGGGATCCTGTTCCAGCTTGTCCATATACTCGTTGATGGATCGCACTGGCTCGTCACCGGAAACGCTCTGCTCGCCGCCCAGGATCAGGGGCAGCTTGCGGTATACCGAGTGGATGTTCTGGCGGTCTTTCATAAAGTCGCACAGCATGGCGGCTACCTTGCGCATGGTGGCAATGCTGTCGGTGTGGGGTGATTCGCGGTAGCTGCGGATCAGAGTGGTGGCCTCGGCATATTCCTTGCACAGATTGCCGTGGGGGTCACACACCACAAAGATGGGCAGGTACGGCCCTACCACCTTGCGGATCTCAGCCAGAATGTGGTGGTCGCCGGAACCAATGCCCTCCACCTCGCTGGCACCGTGCAGCATCAGGAACATACCATCGATCTCGTGGATGTGCTCTTTGACCGTCCGCACGAAGCAAGATTCGATGTAATCAAAGGTATCTTTTTTGATCACGCCCGCAGCACCGGCATCCGCCACCACCGAGGGGATCAGTTCAAAACCGGCCTGCTCAAACACATCGGCACATGCAGTGCCTGAATGCAGTCATCACCAAAAAGCATCTTGTAATTGCTGATCTCGCATTTCTGCGGGATGTTCGCATTGGACTCCGTGATAAATTCGCCGACCAAGATTTTCATTGTTGTTTCTCCTTTTATTGTACCGTTTCCACCATCAATCCGCAACCGGACAGGCCGCTTTTTTCATGCGCTGGTGCGGCGAAAGCCGCATGGTTACTGGCAAAAACCAGCCATGCAGTGCCCCAGCAGAAGCATACTAACCCAAGCATCTTCCGCAGGGTAGTAAAGTCCAGATGGAATATCAGCACCAGTTCCGGACTCAGTGTCAGCAACAAATTGGTCAGGCTGCCATCCGGGTCGATATACTAGCAAGGCACACAGTCCCGGGGTAATAATGGCGTACAGGCCTACGGCCCATGTACCAAAGGTGTCGCTCGCCCATATCATGCCGCCAGTGAACCAGTAGCACCGGGATCACCGGCGAGACGCAGCCGGCAATGAAGTCCAGCACCACATCCACGCCATGGCGGATACGTCACGGCTTTTTGGGGGAGCCGTCTCCTGTGGCTCTCATATTACTCTCCCGCTTCTTCGGTTTTCTGGTATTCCTCGATCAAATTCTTGAACCAGTAATAGCTCTTTTTGGGGGTACGCTTGTTGTCATGGTCAAAGTCCACACGCACAAAGCCGTAGCGCTTTTCGTAGCCATTGACCCAGCTGTACAAATCCATGGTAGACCATGCATAGTAGCCCAGCACATTGCAGCCCTCTTTTTTGGCCTTAAGCATATAGTCGATGTACCCTGCATCATTTCGATGCGGTCATCGTCCTGCACATAGCCGTTCTCGTCCGGGGTCTCGTAGCAGCCATGGCGTTCTCGGTGATGTACACCGGGATGTCACCGTAGCGTTCCCGGATCTCCATCAGGGTGTTGTACATGCACTTGGGGTAGATCTCGCGGCCCCAGAGGTTGCGCTTGGTGTCGGGGGCAATGGCGGTCTCGTACCAGCCTTGATGCGCATACCCTCCTTGGCCTTGGAGCCTGCGCCGCGGTTGTTGTGGAACACCTCGGTCTCGCCCTCCGACCAGTCGGTCAGGTACATGCGGTTGTAAACGTTCATGCCGATGTAATCCACCTTGCCCTTGGCAAAGATCAGGGCATCGTCCAGCTTGATATAGTCGTTCTCAATGCCGTTCTCCCGCAGCAGAGGGATCAGCTCGCCGGGCAGCTCGCCCTTGATGGAGGTGTCCAGGATCAGGCGGTTATAGAACAGGTCGCCCAGCAGGCGGACCTTTCCCGGTTCTTTGGTGCCCGGCGCGATCTCCACGTTGCTGCTGTCGTGCACGATGCCGATCTGACCCTTCAGACCCATGGAGTGGTACAGGGCCACCGTCTTGGCACTGGCCAGCACTTCGTAGTACATCTGCTTAAAGTAGCGGTCAAAGTCCAGCTTGTGGTTCGGGGGATAGTTGCCCACCATATTGGTGCAGTAGGCGTAGTACTTGGGCTCGTTGATGGTGCTCCACAGCTTGACCCGGTCGCAAAGGCCTCAAAGCAGACCTTGGCATAGGCTTCAAAGTCGTCCACGATGGAGCGGTTCTCCCAGCCGCCTTCTTCCGCAAGGACATTGGGCAGATCGTAGTGGAACAGGGTGACATTTGGCTCGATGCCCTTTTCCAGGCAGTAGTCGATCACATTGTTGTAGAACTCAATGCCCTTGGGGTTCACCTCACCCCGGCCGTTGGGCAGGATACGGTCCCATGCAATGGAGAAGCGGTAGGTGTTCTGCTTGCCGGCAGCCATCATGTCGATGTCCTCTTTGTAGTGGTGATAGAAGTCACAGGAGACATCGCCGGTGGCACCGTTCAGGTTCAGCGGGTTGCCGTGGGAGAATACATCCCACTCGCCCAGACCTTTGCCGTCCTCATCCAAGCGCCTTCACACTGATATGCGGCAGTTGCACTGCCCCAGAGAAATTTCTGCTTTTCCATACTGTACAAGTCCTTTCTTTGATAAGCTCTCGTTTTGTTTTTTAAATATCGTCCACCGGGAACATGGGGCGCATGATGCGCTTGAAGGGCAGGCGGCGGGTATCCTGCAGGGTAGCGCCATCGGTCAGGGACATCACGCACAGCGCGCCAAGCTCCTTCAGCTCCGGGAAGATGTAGCCCTGTTTTACGATCACCACGCCGTAGTCCGCGCAGTGGGCACCGGCTGCTTCGAACTGATGCAGCTCCACCACAGCATGGCTCGCCTCGCTATGATGATATCAATGGGTAGCCCTCTACCGACACCAGCACGCAGGCACCGTAATCTCCCTCATAGCCCATAAAGCCTTCCAGACGACCATTGTGCTTCACGGTCACGTCCAGCTCTACCGGGCGGGACAGCTCGTCCAGATCCATGCCCAGACGGATATGCGTCTTTGTGCCTCCGGAACATCGGCCAGCTGTGCCACTACAGCCGGGTCGGTGATGCAGCCGAACAAGAAGTTCTTGCCCTTGGTATCCGGCAACGCCATGACCTGCCGCAGCACCCATGTATTGGCACCCACAGAGCCGCTGGTGGTGTTGTCACCGGAGTCGGTGAGGAACACCGGCTTGCCGGGCAGTTCAGCGCGGACTGAATGGCCTCTTCCGGTTCCTGCGTCAGGCCGGTGTAGTGGAACTCATGGCGGCGCTCCCACACATAAGCGGCCAGTTCGTCAACCTTCTGCTCGGCGTAGTCCTGATCAGCCTCGGAGTTTGGCACCACCACGACGCCGCAGCCTGCTACGTCCGTGTCGTGACGGATGTAGCCCACATGCCAGCTGGCACTGAGAATGCGGGGATCTTTCTCCATCTCGTCCATGTACTGGTTGATGGAGCGCACCGGCTCATCGGCGGAGACGCTCTGCTCGCCGCCCAGGATCAGCGGCAGCTTGCGGTATGCGGGGCGGATGTTGCGGCGGTGCTCCAACAGATCTACCAGATACCGGCAGCAGGTCTTGACCGTGTCGGCAAGGTCGGTGTGGGGCGACTCGCGGTAGCTGCGGATCACGGTGGTGCCGTCCACATACTCCTTGCACAGATTGCCGTGGGGGTCGCAGGCCACTACAATGCATATACGGACCCACCAGCTTGCGTACTTCCTTCAAAATGTGATGGTCGCCGGAGCCGATGTCCTCCACCTCGCTGGCACCGTGCAGATGCAGGAACATGCCGTCCAGCGTGCCGAGGTTTGCGCGGATATCGTTCAGCAGGCGGTTCTCGATGTAATCAAAGGCGTTGCGGGTGACCACACCGCCCGAAAAGCCATTGGCATAGACCGAGGGTACCACTTCGATGCCGGCATCCGCGAACACGGTGCCCATGTTCATCTGAGAAATGGCGTCCTCGCCAAACCGCAGGTCATAATTTTCCAGATCAGTTTTGTAGGGGATGTTGGCGTTGGACTCGGTCACAAACTGCGCCACCAGAACTTTTCTGCCCATAGCAGATCCTCCCTCTCAAAAGAAGCCTGAGCACACATTGATGCCCGCCGCCGTAGCGGCGACAGGCATCAATGTGCTTGGCTTTTTGTGCTTTGCTTTATGATGAAATTATGGCTGTGAATGTCAAAAGTCTAAACAGGGATCAGACGTCCTCTTTGTATGCCTTTTTGAGGATGACGGTGCAGGCGATGAACGCCACGACCACGGCCACGATGCCGGAGCCAGCGCCACGATCATGTTGCCCATGGAACCGTCAGGAGGCAGGAAGAACAGCAGGGCCAGGAAGCCCGGGCAGCCGCCCACAACGTAGTTCTTCAGCTGGAAGATGCCTGCGATCAGGCCGCCGGCCGCTGCGCCGATGGCAGTGCCCACCAGCACACGGGGACGCATGATCAGGGAGCCGTAGAAAGCAGGCTCGGTAACGCCGCACAGTGCGGTAACACCGAAGGAAGCGATCATGCCCTTGCGGCCCTTATCCTTGAGGTGCATGGCAACAGCCAGTGCGCTGCCGCCGACTGCCAGGTTGGAGATAAAGCCCATCGGCGTAACAACCAGGTCGTAACCGATGCTGGAGATGCCTTCCACCATGGATGGGGGTGATGGCCTTATCCAGGCCCAGCATGACCAGATAGGGATAGATAGCAGAGCAAACAGGAGTTGCAATAATACTTGCTGCGCTAAAGAATGCCTGAAGAGCATCGCCGACCACACCACTGAGCTCGGTGCCAATGGGTCCGAGGACGATCAGCGTAATGGGAACGACGATCAACATGGTAAGCAGCGGCTTTAAGAAGTAACGCACCATTCAGGGATGATCTTCTTGAGCAGCTTATCCACCCAGTACATCAGGATGATGCCCATGACGATGGGCAGCACGCTGGAGGTGTATTCCACGGTAGGAATGGGGATGCCGAAGAAATCCAGACCCTCAACACCGCTGATGGAGCTGCTGACGAGGACAGCGCCCAGGAACGCGCCCATGATAGGCTCCATCTTGAGCTTGTTGGCCATGGTGTAGCCGATCCAGACGGGCAGCATGGAGAAGCCGGCGCTGAAGATAGCCAGGCAGACCTTTGCGGTGCCGCTGTCGGTGCTCATTCCAAGGTAGTTGACCAGCAGGTTCTTGATGGCAAGGATCAGCCGCCGGTGATCAGAGCGGGAACGATCGGCATAAAGACAGCTGCGCTGAAGTTGCCGAACTTCGTGACCCAGTACATAAAGCCCTTCTTTTCAGGCTCTTCCTCCACGACCGTGGGGCGGTCATCGGTGGGTTTCCAGCCGGAGACCTCCAGGAAATCGTTGAATGCATCGTTGACTTCCGGTCCGATGATGATCTGCACCTGGCCGGTCTTGTCCACAACGCCCACGACATGTTCAATGCCCTTGATGGCTTCCACATCCACCTTGGACTTGCTGACGTAATGGATGCGCAGCCGTGTTGCACAGCGCTCAACGAAGGTGATGTTGCTCAGTCCGCCGACCTTCTCCAGGACTTGCTGGGACATCTTTGTATATTTGCCCATGAGTAAATGCCTCCCTTTCGTACCGTAAAATGTTACAAAATATCACATTTTGCACTTCATGTGATGAACAGCTGTGAAATATATTCACCGCTCGCCGCAGCGAAAACCCGCAGAATTTCGTTGAGTTTTAACCATTCATCGTCTTTTCTACATTGTACCACACTCCGGGTCAAAGTCAATCAGTTTTTGTTACATTTTGTTCGTAAATGTTATTATTTGTTGCTTTTAACAAACAAAAAATCGAGTTTTGCATCATTTTCACTAAATTTTCGACTCGTTTACGCAAAAAAGAATGAGCTTTCCGGTGAAAGATAACATTTTCTCCGAAAAGTTCATTCTTTTTTGTTATTTTATGTTACTTTTAATTTCAAGTTATTCTCAGGCCAGCACCAACGGGATATTGTTCTGCCGGAACAGCTCCTGCGTAGCTGCATCCAGACCATCGTCCGTGATCACCAGATCCACATCCGTAATGGGGGCGATCTTGTAGAAGAACGACTTGTTGAATTTGCTGTGGTCGGCCATGCAGATCACCCGCTTAGCTTTTTCCACCAGCACCTTTTTGGTATGGCCATCCTGCACATCCACCACCGAAAGGCCATCAGTCAGATCGATGCCTCCAGCGAGAGAAACAAGGTATCGATCTGAAAATGCTGGATGAAATCATCGGTCAGCGGCCCCAGAAAAGCCATTGAGTTCTCACGGAACTCGCCCGGACACATGATGAGCTTGATGTTCCGCATGGTAGCGGTGGTGTTGGCTACCAGCAGAGAGTGGGTCAGTACACTGATGTTGCGTTTGCCGCGCAGCAGCGCAGCCAGCTCGTTGGCGTGGTGCCCGCATCCAGAAAAACGGAATCGCCTTCGTTGATGTACTCCATACACTTGGCCGCGATGCGCTGCTTTTCGGACACATTGATCTCATTTTTGAAGCTGATGCTGCATTCAAACAGCGAGCCGCTGTTCAGACTGCGCCGCCGTGTTCCAGCGTAACCATGCCATCCTCAGCCATCGCATTCAGATCCCGCCGGATGGTCATGGAGGACACCTGAATACGCTCTGCCAGGTCGTGATCACCACACTGCCGTTGCGCTGCAATTCATCCAGAATATAGCGTTTTCGTTCGATTGCATTCATAGCATTTCCTCACCGGGACTCCCATGGCCCCTCTTACACCATTTTCCCAGTTTCTTTACCCGTTCTCTTCCGTTTCGTCCAGTCGCAGCTCGTGCCCGCCGGTGCGGATCATATAGCGTTCGCTGTCAATGTACTGCTCATTCAGCAGCACCACCCGGTCTTTGCCGTCCAGATAGCAGGTGCGGGTGTATACCACAGGCCGCCCCTTAGCAAACCCCAGCGCAGCCGCTGTTTCTGCATCGGCGTACCGCACCCGAATGATGGTCTCCTTTTCCCGGATGACTCGCAGCTTTCTCCACTGCCGCAGCAGCCGGAACACCGACCCGCTCAACAGCTCTTTTGTCAAAAATTCCGCATCCTGCGGCGGAAAGTAATCGATCTCATACACCGCCGGCTTGCCGTTCAGGGCACGCACCCGCCGGGCGCGGCAGTAGCGTTCCTCGCCCTGCTTCACCTCAAACAGGCGGCACACTTCAGTGCTTGGCACCATGTCCAGCTCTGTGCACACGGTGGAGGGCCTGTACCGTTGGCAATGGCATTTTCGGTCCAGCCGCGGGGCGCGTTCAGGTCGTTGCGCATCACCACCCCGGTCACAAAAGTGCCCTTGCCCGGGTGACGCACCACCAGCCCTTCCTCGCACAGTTCCTCCACGGCACGCCGCACCGTGATGCGGCTCACCTTGTATTGCTCCACCAGTTCATTCTCGGTGGAGAGCTTGTCGCCCTCCCGGCGGCTGCCGGAAAGGATCTCCTGCCGCAGGATCTCTTCCAGCTGCAGATAAAGCGGGGTCGCGCTGTCCGGCACCAGCATATTGTTTTTCCTCCAAAAGCACACATTCTATAATCTACTATGAGCATAACACAATTGTGTGGTAAAATCCAGTATTTCATCGGCAAATTTTGCCCGAGAGCCTATTGTAAATCGTCTTATATTGTATTATAATGTCTTATATACTTATTCCATTGCAAATTCGATCAACACAGGAGGTATCTTGCATGTTTCATATCCTTGTTGCACGCTTTATCCTGGAGGCCAATGAGAACATCCCCAAAAAGTGCAATCTAAATGATGTCAGCTGCACTTCGGGCAGGGCTGCATTGCGCATCTGCAGCTGGGGGACGTGTTTGACCGTCCTGACGTGACCCTTGTGCCAGCGCTGGACGCCAATGCGGCTTCCAACGGCGTGATGAAGCGCACCGCCTTTGATTACATTGAGTCCACCATCCTGCAGACTGTGCAGGAGCATCTTTCCGAACTGGATGGCATCTACCTCCACCTGCACGGCGCCAGTGAGTAGAGGGCATCGGCTCCGGCGACCACCATATCTTAAAGGAAGTGCGCCGCATCGTAGGCCCTTACATGCCCATTGCTGTGGTATGCGATCCCCACGGTAACCTGTGCAAGGAATATGTGGAAGGCACCACCCTCATCCGCAGCTACCGTGAGTCCCCCCACACTGATGTGGAGCAGACCATCCGCTTTGTCTGCTCCCACCTGTTGGAGCTGTTGGAGCACCGCCGCAGCATCACTCCTGTGTACCGCAAACTGCCGCTAATTCTGGGCGGTGAGCAGAGCGTCTCCGCCGACGAACCGGTGCGCTCCATCAACCAGTATATGGATGAGATGGAAAAGGATGACCGCATCCTCAGCGCCAGCTGGCATGTGGGCTACATCCGCCACGACACCGATGTAGCCGGCTGCGGTGTCGTGGTGATTCCCTCTTCCAATGAGTTCCGCCCCTATGCAGAGCAGAAGGCCGATGAGCTGGCCGCCTATGTGTGGGACCGCCGCCATGAGTTCCACTATACCGGCCTGACTCAGGAACCAGACGAGGCCCTGCAGACCGCACTGCACTGCACCGGCAAGCCCGCCTTCCTCACCGACTCCGGCGACAACACCACCAGCGGTGCCATGGGTGCCAACACATGGGTACTGCGGCAGGTGCTGGCTAAACCCGAAGCCTGCAGGGCAAGCGGTGCTGTTTGCCGCCATTCAGGACCCCGCCGTCTATACCCTGCTGGCCGGTCATACCGTTGGTGACACCCTGCCTCTGACCCTTGGCATGGGTCTGGATTCCCTGACCGAGCCGGTACAGCTCACTGTAACCCTGAAGCATCTGGGCCGTCAAGAGGGCACCGTCTTGTTTGCTGAACATGGCGATTTTGGCGGCTGTGCCACCGTGTCGGTAGAGGGCCTGCCCATTGATGTCATCGTCACTGACACGAACCATCCCTTTGTAGAGCGGCATCAGACCCTTGCCGCCGGGGTGGACTGGATGGACTACGATGTGGTGATCGTCAAGACCGGCTACGCCTTTCCTGAACCGACCCAGCAGGGCGCGCTGTGCGTGATGTCCCTGACCGACGGCGCTACCTTGCAGGATACCCGCCGCCTGCCCTTCAAGCGCATCATGCGTCCCATGTTCCCGGTAGACGACATTTGATAAAAAAGGAGAACTGCCTTATGAAGATCCTTGTTGCAAAATTTCAGCTGGAAGCCAATGAGCATGTAGACATGAAGTGCGACCTGCCCAACGTGGCCCTTTCCTACGGACGTGACGCCCTGAGCCATATGCAGGTGGGCGACGTATTCGATGACCTAGCATTGAACTGGTGCCCGTGATCTGTGCAGACGCTGCCTGCAGCGGCGTGATGAAAAAGACCTGCTTTGATTATATTGAACAGACCATCCTGAATGCCGTGCGCGACAACCTGCGGGATCTGGACGGTATCTACCTGCACCTGCACGGTGCCAGCTATGTGGAAGAGATCGGTTCCGGCGAGCACCATTTGGTGGCCGCCATCCGGCAGATCGTGGGTCCTTACCTGCCACTGGCGGTCTCCTGTGATCCGCACGGCAACCTGACCAAAGAGTATGTGGAGAACACCACCTTTATCCGCAGTTACCGTGAGGCTCCCCACACCGACATTGCCCAGACCGTACAGCGCACCTGCCGCGCCCTGATCGAACTGATCCGCCACCGTCAGAACATCACACCGGTATACCGCAAGCTGCCGCTGATTTTGGGTGGAGAACAGAGCGTTTCTGCCGACGAGCCGGTGCGTTCCTTCAACCAGTACATGGACGAGATGGAGAAAGATCCCCGCATCCTCAGCGCCAGTTGGCATGTGGCTACCTGCGGCATGACTGCCCAGAGGCCGGCTGCGGCGTGGTGGTGATCCCTCCACCGGAGCCGACCATGCCTATGCCGAGCAGAAAGCCGACGAGCTGGCCGCCTATGTGTGGGGCAAGCGCCATGAGTTCCACTACACCGGCACTACCGCCCAGCCGGACGAAGCTCTGCGCATGGCGCTGAACTGCCCGGACAAACCGTCGTTTTATCACCGACTCCGGCGACAACGTGACCAGCGGTGCTCAGGGCGCTAACACCTTTATCCTGCGTCAGGTGCTGGCTGTGCCGGATCTGCACAAAAAGGTGCTGTTTGCTGCCATCCATGATGCAAAACTCTGCCACGCCCTGCTCAGCCTGCCCATTGACACCGTAACGAATGCTTCTGTCGGCATAGGTTTTGATTCGCTGTCGGCTCCAGTTCCGCTGACTCTGCGGGTACTATACAAAGGCATACAGGAGGGCACCCACATGTACGGCGAGGACGGCAGCTATGGCCCGCTGGTGACCGTTGCTGTAGAGGGCACCCCGCTGGTACTAACGATCACCGACAACAACCACTCCTTTGTGGAGGAGCACCAGTTGGATGCCTGCGGCGTGGACTGGAAGAACTTTGACATCATCGTAGTCAAACAGGGTTATATCCATCCAGAGCTCAAAGCTGCCGGTGCCCTGTGCGTGATGTCCCTCACCGACGGTGCCACCCCGCAGGACACCCGTCTGATTCCCTTCAAGCGCATCATGCGCCCCATGTTCCCCATTGACAACATCTGAGCATGTACCTTTTGCCCGTTTCTCCAGCTGGCCTGTAAGGCATAACAAACCGCCCCGGCTTCCTGTTCGGAAACCGGGCGATTTGTTATGCTTTATTCGTGCTTTCTCAAGCTCTCACGCAATCACTTGCGGGGGTTCTTGATAGCAGCCTGGGCGGCAGCCAGACGTGCGATAGCACACGGAAGGGAGAGCAGCTGACGTAGTCCAGACCGACATTGTGGCAGAACTCCACGCTCGTGGGGTCGCGCCGTGCTCGCCGCAGATGCCCAGACCCAGATCGGGACGGGTCTCGCGGCCGTCGTGGGCAGCCATCTTGACCAGCTTGCCAACGCCGATCTGATCCAGATGCTGGAACGGATCGCTCTCGTAGATCTTGTTCTCGTAGTATGCGCCAGGAACTTGGCGGCATCATCACGCTGAAGCCGAAGGTCATCTGGGTCAGGTCGTTGGTGCCGAAGCTGAAGAACTCGGCTTCCTTGGCGATCTCGCCGCAGTCAGGGCTGCACGGGGGATCTCGATCATGGTACCGACCTGATACTTCATCTCAACGCCTGCAGCAGCAATCAGCTCGTCTGCGACCTTGACCACAACGTCCTTGACGAACTTCAGCTCCTTGACCTCGCCGACCAGCGGGATCATGATGTGCGGGGTGATCACATGGCCGTCTCAGCAGAGACGTTCAGAGCAGCCTTGATCACAGCGCGGGTCTGCATAGCTGCGATCTCAGGGTAGGTAACAGCCAGACGGCAGCCACGGTGGCCCATCATGGGTGACTACGTGAG
>ENA-OQCN01000967-OQCN01000967.1-human-gut-metagenome-genome-assembly--contig:-NODE-967-length-14991-cov-2.337527_pt1 | contig 14991 bp, 21 predicted proteins | sample MGYA00242497_ERZ504576 | MGnify/ENA primary metagenome ERZ504576 (study PRJEB26092, sample SAMD00036296) | human gut metagenome | host: Homo sapiens | study: EMG produced TPA metagenomics assembly of...
TTCATAATCTCTCTTTTAAAAATAGCAATCATACGTATTCCTCCTTTCCTTCGTTATAGACATCATAAAATATAAATCACAACAAAAAGACAACAGCATAAAAAAATCGGACCGCTCATGCAATCCGATGAAATACTGCTGTTATTACAGCTCCACTCTGTTTTTCATTTTCTATCAGTAACTGACCACCATGCTTTTCACAATACAATCTGCTGATATACATGCCCATTCCTGAATGTTTCAAACTGTCTTTCACATTTTGCTGATAAAAAAGCTCTGTTGCCTTTTGCTTATCTATTGTAAATCCCACTCCATCATCCTTTATTCTGATCTGTAATTCAGAACAGGTAAGAAACACTTCCATTTCCACTTTTGTCTTGGCGTAACGAAAGGCATTTGACAAAAGGTTTTCTATAACCTCTAAAATCACTTCCTTATCTCCTGAAAATTTTTCTTCTGTTTCCGAACATTCTAATTCATATAGCTTTCCAAATTTTTTCCTAAACACGTTCATCTCTGCCCGTACGTCTATTTCTACCTGTTTACTGGTAATTTCTTCTGCTACTAACTCCCTTGTATCTAACTGCTCATCTTTCGCATAGTTTCCACAAAGATATCCATACGTTCAATCTGTTTTTTGCTTTCATTTACCATTTCTAAGGCTTGCTCCATGTTTATCTCTTTCTTCGGAAGATATTCTGAAAGCATTTCCTGATACCCCTCCAGCACAGAGAGCGGAGAACGTATATCATGTGCAATGGCAGCCCGCAAAGCCTTTTCTTCCTCAAGCATTTTCCATAACTGTTGATTATTCTCTGCCAGCTGTCCTCTCATTCGTTCAAACTCTTTGCACAATCCGCCCATCTCATCTTCATTTTCATAAGTGATATGGAAATCTAAATTATTTCGACCAACTTGTCGGGAAGCCAGTTCTAATTCTTCGATAGGGCATTTCAGTTTATGCTTATAAAAAAGAAATACCGCTATAATACTCCCTGCAACAGATACGATAAGCACTGTAAATGTCTGAAGAAAATCACATATTTCCGATACATGATAATCAAATTCTTTCATTTCATAAGAATGTGGTCTCGGAACATCTGGCAAATACCTTCTACCATCCTTCAGCCATTTCAAAATATTCTTCTTGGTCTACATAATTCCACCAAATGTTGTTTTGTACTGTGCTTGCTATTCGCATAATTAGTGCTGAAAGATAAAAACTAATTATTAAACTAATTATCATATACAAAACAATGGTTTTCCTTAACGAAAGATTTTTTATTTTGCCCATTTATATCCCCTCCCCCATACCGTTGCAATATATTCGTGTTCCGAATACATTTTCATTTTCTTGCGGATTCTGCGAATCAACTCCGTAACCACCCGGCTGTCCCCTTCTGCATCATATCCGCCAATCTTCTCATAGATTCGTTCTTTATCAAATACCATTTCAGGGTTCATAGACAAAAATTCTATGATCTCATACTCTAATTTCGTAAGCTCTAAAGCATTCCCTTTAATATGTACACATTTACTGGCATAGTCAATCACTAATTCTCCATAAAACCTTTGTTCTTTTTTCCTATGTAAACGTTCTTCACGTTTCAAATGGGCAATAATTCTAGCATCTAATTCTTTCAAACTAAATGGTTTCAAAACATAATCATCTCCGCCAGACAGTAATCCCATTACCCGATCCTGTTCTTCTACCTTTGCAGTCAAAAAGATAATCGGGCAGGAAACCCTGTCTCGGATTCTTCTGCATACTTCAATCCCATCCATTCCCGGCATATTCACATCCAATAGAATAATATCAGGGTTTGCACTTATCTTTTCCATTGCTTCTATGCCATTTTCTGCAATCATTACCGTATAATTCTTCAATGTAAAGTATTGATTCAGCATTTTTAGCAATTCTCTATCATCATCAACCATTAAAATTTTATAGTTCATAAATTTCACCTCTGGCTCTAATGTTATCTTTTCCTTATAGTATAGCTTATAAAAAACAACAAATAAACAACAATTCCTAAAAGGCAACAGCCTTTCTAAACTGCCGCCTTTTCTCCTTCATTTTATTTCCATTATTGATAAACCATCTCTGTATCCACAATCTCCCTTGCACACGATTATATATTGTTCATTCTCGCTACCCATTCCATCTGATTTTCTGCCTTTAACTGTTCCGTGATCCCCTGTGCCTGTTTCATCTGCTCTACAATTCTTTCAAACCTTAAATACTTATAGTCATCTGTATCCAAACAAACAAGCCGAAGTCGCACAACAACTTGAAAATCTTATCAACGGAACAACAGTCCCAGATAGTAGCCAACTGGCAGATGTAGCCAATTTGTAGCCAACAAAAAGAAAAATCTCTGGAAATCCTTATAATTCAAGGCTTTCCAGAGATGTAGCAACTATTCAAACTCAATCGTTGCCGGCGGTTTTGTGGTGTAGTCGAACATGACGCGGTTGATGTTCTTGACCTCGTTCACGATGCGGTTGGCGGCGGTGGTGATGGTCTCCGTCGGCAGGATCGTGACCTCGGCGGTCATGAAATCCGTCGTAGTGACGGCGCGCAGAGCGATGGCGTAGTCGTAGGTGCGCTCGTCGCCCATGACGCCGACACTGCGCATGTTGGTCAGCGCGGCAAAGTACTGGCTCGGGCGCTGGGCCATGGGCAGCTTGTCGATCTCCTCACGCCAGATGGCGTCGGCATCCTGCACGATGGCGACCTTCTCGGGGGTCACATCGCCAATGATGCGGATGGCCAGGCCCGGGCCGGGAACGGCTGGCGGGCGACAAGGTACTCCGGCAGGCCCAGCTCACGGCCAGCCTGACGGACTTCGTCCTTGAACAGGTCGCGCAGCGGCTCGACGATTTCCTTGAAATCAACGTAGTCGGGCAGACCGCCGACGTTGTGGTGGCTCTTGATCGTGGCAGATTCGCCGCCGAGGCCGGACTCGACCACGTCGGGGTAAATCGTGCCCTGCGCCAAAAAGTCCACAGCCCCGATCTTTTTTGCCTCATCCTCAAGACGCGGATGAACTCCTCGCCGATGATCTTGCGCTTGCGCTCGGGGGCGTCCTGACCGGCCAGCTTCTTGTAGAAGCGGTCACGGGCGTCGACGCAGACAAGTTGATGTCGAACTGGCCGCCCTCGCCAAAGACCTCGCAGACCTGCTCGCGCTCATTCTTGCGCAGCAGACCGTGGTCCACGAACACGCAGGTCAGCTGCTTGCCGATGGCCTTGGCCAGCATGGCCGCGCAGACGCTGGAATCCACGCCGCCGGACAGTGCGCAGAGTACCTTGCCGTCGCCGATCTTTCGCGCAGGGCCTTGACGGAGTTTTCCACAAAGGAATCCATCTTCCAGTCACCGGCGCAGCGGCAGACATTATAGACGAAGTTATGCAGAATTTTCGTGCCGTTCTCGGTGTGCAGGACCTCAGGGTGGAACTGCACAGCGTAGAGGCGCGTGCCTTATCCTGCGCGGCAGCCACCGGGCAGTTGGGCGTGTGGGCCACGATCTCAAAGCCGGGGGCGGCCTGCTCGATGTAGTCGTTATGACTCATCCAGCAGACATTTTGCGCGGGCAGCGTGTTAAACAGCGGGCTGGCGGTGTCCAAGTCGACCAGCGTCTTGCCGTACTCGCGCTCGGGTGCCTTGCAGACCTTGCCGCCCAGCATGTGCATCATCAGCTGGCTGCCGTAGCAGATGCCGAGGATGGGCACGCCCCAGTTATAAATTTCGGGGTCAATCGTGGGCGAATCCGGCAGGTAGGCGCTGTTGGGGCCGCCGGTGAAGATGATGCCCTTGGGGTTTTTGGCCTTGATTTTGGCAAGGTCGGTGCGGTACGAATAAATCTCGCAATATACGTTGCATTCGCGGACGCGGCGGGCGATCAGCTGATTATACTGGCCGCCGAAATCCAGAACGATGACAGTTTCCTGCTGCATGAGGAGACTCCCTTCTCTATTTATAGTCCTATTGGGTTATTATAGCACGTTTTGGCGGGTTTGAACAGATGGGGAGGGAAAATAAATTATTTTTGCGTTTGTGTGACGCAGGGGCGCCTTGTATATGTGCCCGGGCCGTGTGCGGCTGCGTTAGGTTTGCGGGCGGATCGGGAATCCGCCCTACGGTGGTGGCGGGATGCTTGCGGTGGCGGGAACGGACACGGCGGCATGAGGGCATGCCGCCCTACGTCCCCGCATAAATGATACACGTAGGGCGGGGTGCCCCCACCCCGCCGCAAGTTCACACCAGCTCCACCTTATACTTTGCCAGCCAATAGTTCAGCTGCAAAAACCACGCGATAGTCTGGGGCGTGGTCATCAGCTGACCGTACCACGGGATGGGGTTATCCGCGCCGGAGGCCAGCAGCGTTTCCAGTGCGTCCGCCCGAATGATGCGCAGAAGCGGCGCGGCGGGGTCGTTCAGGACGGTGCGCAGCTCCGCCGAGACGGCAGCCAGGTAGCTGGGGTTCCACGTTTGGGGTACGGGCTTTTGCGCCGCCACAGAACCTCGTCGGGCACCACGCCGCGCATGGCCTCGCGCAGGAGGCCCTTTTCCTGCCCGTGATAGTCCTTGAACTCCCATGGGACCGAGTAGAGATACTCCGCAATGCGGTAATCGCAGAACGGCACGCGGACCTCGAGGCCGCTGTACATGCTCATGCGGTCCTTGCGGTCCAGCAGCGTCTGCATGAACCATTTGAAATTCAGGTTCATCATCTGGCGCATCCGCTGTTCTGCGGCGGGCAGGCCGGGGCGGACGGAGGTCTGTGCCAGCGTGGCGCGATAGCGTTCATCCACGAACGTTGCCGGGTCGATGCCGCCCAGCACACCGGGCTTGATGAACGACGCGCGGTAGGCCGTGGACTGCGCCCATGGGAAGCCGTACCGCTCGCGCACCGTGGGGTCGCGGTACCACGGGTAGCCGCCGAAAATTTCGTCCGCGCACTCCCCCGACAGCGCACCGTGGCGTGGGGCTTGATATGCCGACAGAACACGAGCAGCGACGCATCCACGTCCGCCATGCCGGGCAGGTCGCGGGCGTCCACTGCGGCGTACAGCGCGGGCACAAGCTCCGGCGTGTCCTGCGTGACCCAGTGGTGCCTGGCATGGAGAAAGTCGTTCATTTTGCGGATGTAGGGTGCATCCGCGCCGGGCTGAAATTTTGTCGCGTGGAAGTACTTTTTGTTGTCCCTGTAGCCCACCGAGAACGTTTGCAGCTGGTTGCCCTGCGCCGTAAAATGCGCGTCGGCGATGGCCGAGATCAGGCTGGAATCCAGCCCGCCGGACAAAAACGTTGCCACGGGCACGTCGGACACGAGCTGCCGCTCGATAGCATCGGTGACGAGATCGCGTACCTGCGGGCCGTGGCGGCGAAGTCGTCGGGGTGGTCGTGGTCCTCGAGACGCCAGTAGGTGTGCAGGGTCAGGCGGGCGGTTTGGGTCTCATAGACAGCGTACTGGCCGGGCAGCAGCTCCCGCACATTTTGAAATACGCCGCAGCCCGGCGTGCGCCCGGGGCCAAGCAGCAGCACCTCGGCCAAGCCGTTAGCATCGATGCGGGGCGGCACAGCGGGGTGCGCCAGCAGGTCTTCAGCTCACTGCCAAATATCAGCGAGTCCTCCGCCTGCGTGTAGAACAGCGGCTTGACGCCGCAGCGGTCCCGCGCCAAAAACATCGTACCTGCGTTCTGCTGCCAGACCGCAAACGCAAAAATACCGTTGCACCTGGCACGCAGTTTGCGCCCCACTCGGCAAAAGCGTGGAGCAGTACCTCGGTGTCGGAGTGCCCGTTGAAGCTGTGCCCGCGGGCGGCCAGTGCGGCGCGCAGTTCGGGCGTGTTGTAGAGCTCGCCGTTATAAACCAGCACGTAGGTTTCACCCTGCCAGTCCAGCTGCATGGGCTGCAGGCCGTTTTCGAGATCCACAACCGCCAGCCGCGCGTGGATGAGCGCCGACGGCAGCAGCAGGACCGCCCGGGCTATGCCAATGACATAGCACTGCAGGTGGACGAATGGCGCAGGGAGAACGGCATCCCGTTTGACAAGTCGACCATCGCCGCCAGCCCCAGCGAGGTAGACGGCGGCGAGTTTGACACGATGGACGAGGCACTGCGGTACCTGTACACCTGCCTGAATTTCCCGGACAGCGTGTTGTGCTGAAAAATCCCGCCGGAAAAGGGCATCCGACGGGATTTTTTGTGCGGTATAGGGCTAACGGCCACGGGCGGATAGGAAATCCGCCCCTACGGTGGGGCCGCAGGGCTCCTATCTTACAGCTCGTACAGCTCGGTGTATTTTTTCTTTAAATAATCGGTGAAGTGGTGCGGATCGAACTTGCCGCCGCAGAGGCTCTCGACGAGCCAGGCAGGTTCCTTCATGCTGCCCCACTGCCAGACGCGCTCCTTTAAGGCGGCCTTCAGCGGCTTCACGTCGCCGTTGGCCCACTGGGCGTCAAAGTCGTTTGTTTTGCGCAGGTCGTCGAGGGCCTGTGCGCCGTAGGCACTGCCGAGGGCATAGCTCGGGAAATAGCCGATGTCGCCCATGGACCAGTGGATGTCCTGCAGACAGCCGTGGGCATCGTCGGCACATCGACGCCGAGGTACTCTTTATACTTGGCGTTCCAGGCGGCGGGCAGGTCGGCCACGGCCAGTGTGCCCTGCATCAGGGCCTTTTCCAGCTCATAGCGCACCATGATGTGCAGGGAGTAGGTCAGCTCGTCGGCCTCGGTGCGGATCAGGCCCGGTTCGGCGCGGTTGACGGCGCGCCAGATCTCCTCGGCGGAGACGTCGGCCAGCTGCGCGGGGAACAGCTCCTTCAGCGTCGGGTACAGGTAGTGGACAAAGGCGCGGGAACGGCCCACCAGGTTCTCAAACAGGCGGGACTGGCTCTCGTGAATGCCCATCGTCGCGCCGTGGGTGACGACGGTGTAGTCGTAGTCGGGGTTGATGTTCAGCTCATACAGCGCGTGGCCGCCCTCGTGGGCGACGCTGTAGAGGTTCGAGAAGATGTCCCGGGGCATATAGTGGGTCGTGATGCGCACATCGCCGCGCCAGAACTCGGTGGTGAAGGGGTGCTCGCTCTCGGCCAGATAGCAGTGGGCCGGGTCAAGGCCCCACAGCTCCATGATCTTTTTGCTGACCCGGCGCTGGGCGTCGATAGGCCACTCCTGGTCGAGGAAGTCGGTGCGCACGGCCTTGCCGCGGGTCTGAATGTCCGCCAGCAGCGGGACGATGGTTTCGCGCAGCGTCGCGAAAAATTCATCGCACTGGGCAATGGTCAGGCCCTTCTCGTAGCGGTCCAGCAGGACTCATAGGGGTCGCGGTCCGGCGCAAAATACCGGGCCTGGGCGCGGCGGGCGGCGATGAGCTTTTCCAGATACGGCGCGAACAGGCTGAAATCGTTCGTGCGCTTGGCCTTGGTCCAAGCGGGCACGCTCTGGCTGCACAGCTTGGTGAAGGCGGCGTACTCGTCGGCGGGGATCCGGGCGATCTCGTCGTACTGGCGCTGCAAATTGCGGACCTCGGCGCGCTCCTGCTCGGTCTCGGCGTCGGCAGCGGCCTCCTTCAAAAGGGCGGCGGTGCCGTCGTTGACCAGCAGGTCAAAGCTGGCGCGGCTCAAAACCTCGGTGGCCTCGGCGCGGCCATCGGCGCTGCCCTCGGGCGCGACGGTCTCGGCGTCAAAGTCGATGACGGTCATAGCATACAGGTAGGCGTACAGCTGCTTTTCCAGCGCACGCAGGCGGATGATGGAAGGCTTCATGGTGGTGACCTCGTTTCATAGTGATGCCTTCCCCTTTTGGGGAAGGTGGCCGAAGGCCGGATGAGGGCAGGTCTGCGGGGGCGGCCCATGAACAGGCTGCGGCGGAAGGCTGGCCCTCATCAGTCCGCTTTGCGGACAGCTTCCCCCGATGGGGAAGCCCTTATAAGCATCATACCACACCTCGCGCACTTTTTCCATTGCCAACCGGGCAAAAGTGTGGTATTGTGGATATACTACTACAAAAAGGAGGTCCCCCGCCATGCCGGAGCAGCCGCTTGTCAGTATTATCGTGCCGATTTATAACGCCCAGGATCATATCGCCCGCTGTGTGGAGAGTATCCGCCGCCAGACCTACCGGAACCTTGAAATTCTGCTGCTGAACGACGGCAGCCAGGACGTCAGCCTGGAGGTCTGCAAGATGTATGCCAACGTCGATCCGCGCATCGTGCTCATCGACAAGGCCAACAGCGGCGTGGCCGCGACTCGCAACATGGGCCTGCGGGAGGCCAGGGGTAAGTATCTGCAGTTCGTCGATGCCGATGACACGATCCAGCCCTACGCCACGGAGCTGCTGGTGCAGCGGGCCGAGGAAAGCGGCGCAGATTTGGTCATTGCGCACTACAACCGCATTACGCCGCCCCGCCCCCGTGCAGAGGATGACCCCCGCCCCGAGCGGCCCACCAAGGTGCAGACCTACGGCTTCCTGATGGAGGGCCCGATGACGAAGGAGGAATTCGCCGCGGGCCTGATGCAGGAACCGGCCAGCTTTTACTACGGTGTGATGTGGAATAAGCTCTACCGCGCGACATTGTCCGTGCGCACGATGACATTATATGCGCCGAGGACATGGACTGGTCGGAGGACCTGTATTTCAATTTGAGCTATATCCGTTATGCGGAGAAGTTCTACGCGCTGTCGACGCCGATCTACAACTATTTCAACACGCCCGGCAGCGCGGTGCACACGGCGCTGAACCCGGTGAACATCGTGGCGACCCGTGCGACCTTGTTTGCATATTATAAGGAGCTGTATGAGCATCTGGGCCTGTATGAGGAGTACAAGCCGCAGATCTACAAGTATCTGGTGGCGGTGGCAGAGGCGTGAGCGCGGCGAATAGTACGCGGTAGGGGCCGGGCAGACGGTGGAAAACGGGCAATAAAAATAGCGTAGGGGAGGGCTTTAGCCCTCCCCTACGTATATTCTGTTTTACACCCAATGCCCGAAGCGGTAGACCGGCTTCGTCGGCTCGGGGGGACGCAGGTCGTCGCCAAGATAGATGTCGATGGCGTTGCGCTGCATGCGGCGGGCGACCCTGTCGGGCAGATGGGCAAAGCCCTCGGCCAGGTTTGGCGGGCGCTTGACCGGGTGGTGGCAGTCGCTGCACAGAATGTGCACAAGGTTCCACTCGATCAGCTTGTGCAGCCACTTGGCGGTGTGTCCGTCCCGGATCAGGCCGGTGGCGTTGATCTGCGCCAAACACCCGTCGCAGACCCAGTTGTAGAGCAGCGTCGGGTCCTCGGTCACAAAGGGATAGCGCTCTACGTGGGCCAGAATCGGCGTGTACCCCTGCGCACGGATGGCGTAGAGCGTCTCGTCGATGCCCGGCGGGTGCATCGTGGTGGGGAACTCGATCAAAATATAGTTGCTCCCCGCAAAGGCCAGCTGGCGCAGGTCAAGGCTGGGCAGCGCGGTGGAGTAAAACACCTCGGCGCCCATCTTACCGGCCAGCCGCAGGCCCTCGGCCTTGCAGGCTGCGGACACCTGCAGGAACGCTGCCTTGCGCCGCGCGGTAAACTGCTCCACGGAAATGCGCTCATAATGGAAGTGCGGCGTGAACACAATGCCCGCCGCACCATCCTGTAATTCCTTGCGAATGAGCGACATTGACATATCCAGATCTTTGGCACCGTCATCAATGCCGGGCAGGATGTGACAGTGCAGCTCTACAAGGGCATTACTCATGCATCGTTTCCCTTTTTATCTTCGTTGTAATAGCTGTAGGAGTAAGCGTAGGAGTAGCCGTCGCGGCGGCCGCTCTGCTTGCCGTTGTAGCCGTTCATGACAACACCCAGGATGTGGCGTTGACGGCCTCCAGGTTCTTTTTGCTGAGCTGGGCACTCTGGATGGTGGTGACACCGGGGCGCACGACCAGCAGCACGCCGTCTGCAATGCCGCAGAGGACCGCAGCGTCGGTGACAACGCTGACAGGCGGGGTGTCGATGATGACATAATCAAATGCCTTCTGCAGGGAAGCGAAAATCTTCTCGGTCATAGGGGTGGAGAGCAGCTCGGTGGGATTCGGCGGGATCGTACCGGCGGTCAGGACCGTGATGCCGGAATCCTTGACGCGGACAAGCGCCGCGGCCAGCGCGCCTTCATCCTTGGAGGTGATGACGTTCGTCAGACCGGCATGGTTGCGGGGGATGCGCATGTAGCGGGAAATCGTTGCCTTGCGCAGGTCACAGTCCACCAGAACAACACGATTGCCGGAGGCGGTCAGTGTCATGGCCAGGTTGACGGCCACGTTGCTCTTGCCCTCCTCCGGGACAGAGGAGGTAATCAGGATGGTCTTGCAGTTGCCGGCAGAGGAAAGAAATTCCAGGTTGGTACGCAGAGATTTGTAGGCTTCCACAAACTGGAACGGTGCGTCACTGCCGACAGTATACAGTTTGCGATGGCTGGTGTTTTTGCTTGCCTTGCTCATTTCTTTTACCTCCCTGATATTCCGGAATGACGCCCACAACAGCGAGGTCAAGATACTTGGCCACGTCGTCCTCGGTATGGATCTTGTTGTCCAGCAGGACGGTCAGCAGGATGATGCCGACGCTGATGACCAGGCCCAGCACGCCGCCCAGCATGGTGTTGCGGCCCACGTTGGGGGAGACAGGCGTCGGATTGACGGCGGCGCTGGAGATGACCTTGACGGAACCGGCTTCGACGGACTCGAGAATGACGTCAGGGGAGACGACGGTGATCTGCTCACAGACCTGACGCGCCCACTCGGGGTTGTCGCTCTTGACTGTGACCTTCATGACCTGGGTGTCATCCACGGCGCTGACTGTGACGCGGCTTGCCAGCTGCTGATAGGTCAGGGACAGACCCAGGTTGTCAATGACCTGCTGCAGCACGGTGTCGCTCTTGATGATGATGCTGTAGGTGGAAACCAGCTTGGTGGCGGAGTTGATCTGGTCGCTGGTGACGTTGGAGGTGATGTCCTGACGGGTGTTGACGATCATCAGGCGGAAGCTCGTACTGCGGGGTGATAAGGAACTTGGAGACACCGAACCCGGCAGCGGCCAGGATCACGGTGGCGAGAATGACGGCCAGCAGGTGCTGCCGGACGGCGTTCAGGACCTCCAAGAGGTCAATCGTTTCGTAACCTTCGTTTTCCATGTGTGGGTCCTCCTGTTAAATGTTCTGGCGGCGTTTCATGCGGCTTCTGGCGGTGATGGTCAGGGCCAGAAGGATTACGGCGACTGCGCCGTAGATGATAGCAAACAGACCGAAGCGGCCAAAAAGATTCTGCACATAGGTGACGATCAGCTGCTTGACCGAAGCGGGATTGATGCTCAGCGCCTCCATGTGGATCGCAGGGAAAATAATGGTGGCGGCCAGCGCGCAGAGCGCCGCAGCCGCGGTGAAAGCAAACGTCAGGCAGCGTACGCCGTAGCGGGAGCTGCCGGCTAAGCGCAGCATCACAAAGAGGCTGACTGCGCAGAGCACCGCCATGATGGCGACGGCCACCGGCACAACACGGCTGCACTTTTCAATAAAAGTGTACAGCTGGCTGGCCAGGGGTACCGTGACATAGTTGGCGTAGTCCAGACGGCAGGCGTCGGCGACGACGACGACGGCGGATTCCACGTCGGATGTGACCTCGACGCCGCGGCTGTTCAAATCGTTGATCAGGTTGTCGTACGTCGTATTCAGAATCGCGTTGCGGGTGTCAATAGCGGTGTCGCCCTGGTATAGACGGGTGATGGAATCCGCCATGTCCGCCGTGATCTGGTCGCGGGAGAGGGCGGCGGTCATCACGTCGGCGGAGAAGCCGGACGATGCGCCGTAGCTGATGAAGTTGTCATACAGATAGCTGTAGGCGGCCTCACTGAAATCGCTGCGGTTGACCTGCTCCTTCATGTAGGAGGCGCTGCAGATCGTTGTCATCAGGACAAGGCAGAGCGCCAGCAGTGCCAGCAGCAGACTGGACAGCCAGCTTAAAACCGTGGCCCACACAACGCTGCCCTTGCGGCGGGGGTGCGGAGCTTGTTTTTGTGCCATACATACACCCCCTTAGCTGTTGGCGTCCAGCACGGGGCCGGACACGTATTTGGCATAGACGAAGAAACGGTTCGGCGTGAAGCCGAGCGCATCGAAGGGATAGCAGGTATACAGGATCAGATTCTCGTCGGTGCGGGTGAAGTCGTAGGCGGTCTCGTCCTGATAGTCGAGGATCTCGGTGCCGGTGACCTCATAGGTGTAGACGCCGTAGTGGGTCGTAATCGTGACCGTCGCGCCGGCCTCGGCGTGCTGCAGGTCATTGAAGAAGGTGTTGTTGTGCCCGGCCAGCAGGATGGTCTTGCCCTCGCCGGGAATGCCGACGCGGGAGTCGTCCTTGTAGGTGCCGACGCCGGCGTTTAAGATTTTGCTCGTGTCACCGTAGTAGACCGGGGCGTCCACGTTGGTGCCGGAGATCGTGATCGTCGCGTAGCGGTCCCCCTCGGACGGGTAGGTGACGGAGCTCAGCGGCAGCCTGTCTGGCTGGGCGTCCGGCTCATCCACCGTACCGCCGTTGATGACGGTGGCGGCATTATCCAGCAGATCTCTGGGCTGTGCGACCTCCGTTGTGCTGAAGAACCAGCCCAGCAGGGCCTGGTACGGGGCCAGTGCGGTGTGGCCCACGATAAAGACCAGCGCGGTGCTGACCAGAACAAAGGCCAGCGGGACCACTACATAAGCCAGTGGACTGCGGCGCAGAAAAGAGTGCTTCTTGCTTGCCTGCATGGTGATATGCTTTCCCCCCTGATATGATTGATAATTACGGCATCCTACATTATAAACTATTTTCTATATAAAAGGAAGGTCTAAAACAAGAATAAATTGACCAATTCCGTATAAGCAACGAAAAACGGGCAGAGCCAGAGGTTCTGCCCGCTGCCGGTCAAAAACCGGACTTATGCAGCTGGATTACAGTGCACGCTCCTTGCGGACGGCCATGCCGAGCACGCCGGCAACAGCCAGAGCAGCAACAGCAAAGACAACGGCGGTGTTATCGCCGGTGGCCTTGATGACAGCGCTGGAAGAAGCGGTGATGGGGTTCGCAGCGGAAGAAACGGTCTTGACGCTGGAAGCGGCAGCACTGTTCTTGGCGGCATTGCTGACAGCAGCGCTGGCAGCGGTGCCATTCTCAGTCGCATTGGTCTCCTTGCTGGGATCGACGGTAAAGACGATCTTGGTGGAGCCGTTAGCATTAGCAGTCTTGGCAGCAGGAACAGCCGTGACGGTGTTGCCGTTGACGGAAACACTCATGGTAGCGGTGATGCCTGCCTGAGACAGGATGCCCTGGACAGAGCTCAGCTGGCTGTTCAGGTTGGCAACCTGATCTTCAGCGGAGTGGTTATCGTTCTTGTAAGCGATAACCTGGCTGACCTTCTCCTCCAGCGTGCCGCGATTATCGATGAGGACCTGCAGCTGGGTATCATTCAGGCTGTCGATAACAGCATCGAAACCGGTCAAGCCGTAGTTGGCCATCTCGCTCTTGATAGCGGCAGCTTTGTCAGACGTGCTAGCAGCGAAAGCGGAGGTAGCGAAGACGCAAGCCATCACAACGCCCAGCAGAACGGCAACGAACTTCTTGAAGTTGTTCATTGGTAATATCCTCCTTTCTTCGAAAAATATACGGGCAAAGCCATATACCATACAGGAAAAAGGTTAGACTTCTTCCTTTTACTATGGTAAAAAAATTATAGCATACTGTAATCTGAAATTCCAGTGAATATCTGCGAGAAAGATATAAAATGACAAAAATTGTCATAACCGACAAATGAAAAAGACAGGACGAATGAAATTTGACAAGACGGGAATCTGACGGGAAAATGTTATAATAGGATGCACATAGAATAAGGAAAAACGGCAAAAAATGTGCGTTTCTCCCCGCCCGGTTGAAAGCCGCCCGGCAGTGTGATACAATAAAGGCCAAACAGGAAAGTGAGGAGAAGCGGCATGCAGACCTGCAATATTATGGGCGTGAACATCGCCGTCACCGACATGGACAAAACGCTGCGCCTGGTGGAGGACAACTGCGAGGCATGGCGCGGGAAATATATCTGCGTGGCGAACGTCCACACCACCTGACGGCCCACGACGACCCGACCTATCTGCGGGTGCAGAACGGCGCGGTCATGGCCCTGCCGGACGGCGGGCCGCTGTCCAGATACAGCCGCAAGAAGGGCTTTGCCGACGCCGCCCGCGTGACCGGCCCCGACCTGATGCGCGAGCTTTTGAAGGAGAGCGGGACAAAGCACTACCGGCACTATTTCTACGGCTCCACGCAGGAGACGCTGGACATCCTGCGCGAAAAAATTACGGAAAAGTACCCCGGCGCGGTCATCGCGGGAATGTACTCTCCGCCGTTCCGCTCGCTGACGGCGGACGAGGATGCGGAGATCGTGGAGAAGATCAACGCGGCAAAGCCGGATTTTGTCTGGGTGGGCCTGGGTGCGCCGAAGCAGGAGCGCTGGATGGCCGCCCATGAAAACCGCGTGCAGGCGCTGATGCTGGGTGTGGGTGCGGCCTTTGACTACGAGGCCGGCAACATCCGCCGCGCTCCGGCCTGGATGCAGCGCTGCAATCTGGAATGCTGTACCGCCTGATGCAGGACCCGAAGCGGCTTTTCAAACGCTATTTCGTGACGAACACCAAGTTTTTGTGGTGGAGCTGGAGACACTAAGGGAGCTTCCCCTCGGGGGAAGCCTTTTGCGAGCATCGCCCCTTTTTATGGGTGGCGGTGCTCTTTTTGTTTGTTTATACGCTCTTTTCGGTTTTCCACGCTCTGCGGCAAAAAACAGCGTGCGGGGGTGGTATAGTGCAAAGCGTCCGAGACATATACTGTACATTTACGGAGGGCTTGCACGATGGCTGTACTGAACGGGGAACGTATGCACGACACAATGGAAAGGCTGCTGCCCGGGGCGCGCAGTGCGGCGCTGCTGTGGCAGGG
>ENA-OQCN01000968-OQCN01000968.1-human-gut-metagenome-genome-assembly--contig:-NODE-968-length-14971-cov-2.351051_pt1 | contig 14971 bp, 18 predicted proteins | sample MGYA00242497_ERZ504576 | MGnify/ENA primary metagenome ERZ504576 (study PRJEB26092, sample SAMD00036296) | human gut metagenome | host: Homo sapiens | study: EMG produced TPA metagenomics assembly of...
CTGATATTCAGGACACACTGCAGGAAGATCTAAATGCGGGGGGGTGTAATGCAGACACAAAACAGGACGAAAAATTAGAATAGCAAATGCTTTAGGAAATCCTGAAAATTGCAGAAAAACCATTAGACATTTTTTGAAAAAAGAAGGTATAATGGCTAGCATACTTCACGACATTCAAGGAGGAGAAAAATGAAGAAAAATACAGAAAATGTGTGCAGCATTACTGGCAGGCGTTATGACTGTTGGAACATTTGCACCATCCGTATTTGCAGATGAGGCAGCTAAAGAGCTGACTGATGAGCAGGTAATCAATGTAAGAACAACTGCTTTCGGAAACAACTACGATGTTCAGGACATGGGCTGGAGATGGATGATGGCAGCTTGCTACGAGGGATTATACCGTGATGTAGCAGACGAGAATGGAGATGAATTCATCTTAGCAGGAGCAGAGAGTGTTGATATTTCTGATGATGGAACTGTTTACACCTATCATTTAAGAGAGGATGCAAAGTGGTCTGATGGTGTTCCGGTTACTGCTCATGATTATGAGTATGGCTGGAAGCGTCTGTTAAACCCAGATTATGCATATGACTATGCATCCTTCATCTATAATGTAGTAGGAGCAGAAGAGTACAACTCTGGCGAAGGTTCTGCTGATGACGTTATGGCAGTAGCAGTTGATGATTATACCTTCGAAGTTACATTAAAGGTAGCAGACCCAACATTCGAGTCTAAGTTAGTAGCAACTCCTCTGTATCCGACACGTGAGGATCTGGCTGAGGCAGCTGGCGATAACTGGGGTAAGGATTGGACACTTTGCGTATATAACGGACCATTCTGCATGACTGATATGGTTGTAGATAATAAGATGGTATGGACAAAGAACGCTGAGTACTGGGATGCAGAGAATGTACATCTTGATACAATCACTGGTACATTGTAGCACAGGAGTCTACAGCAGCTACCATGTTTGAGAATGGTGAGTTAGATCAGTATCAGCCAACTGGTGACTATGCAATTAAGTTTGAAAAGGAAGCAGAAGAAGGCAAGTATCAGTACATGGTAACAGATTATCCGGGAACAATTGGACTTCGTTTCAACTTTATTAACGGTGGTACATCCGGATTGATGAGCAATGTAAAGATTCGCAAGGCAATCTCCTACAGTATTGACCGTGAAGAGATGATCGATGCTGTTTATGGAAGATACAATCCGGCATACAGCTATGTAGCACCGGCTATCACATTCAATGGTTCTTCTTATCGTTCTCAGGTAGGCGAGATCATTGAGGATGAGTACAATGAGTATGTTGGTGATCCAGATAAGATCGTTGCTTTGTTCCAGGAAGGTCTTGATGAGTTAGGCGTAGAGACTCCAATCGAAGATATCACACTGACTTATCTGACAAGTGGTTCCACAACTGAGGTACAGGCAGAGAGAGAGTACATTCAGCAGTCTCTGGAAGAGACACTTGGACTTACTGTTGAGTTAAGTGTAGCTGGTGATACATCCCTGTTCATCGCAGACAGAAATGAAGGAAATTATGACTTCTTCCTTGGTGGCTGGTATTCAGATTACAATGATCCGCTTGACTTCTTATATACTAACTATACTGATGCTTACGGTATGTCCTTTGGTGGATACAGCAACACTGATTATGATGCATTAGCAGATCAGCTTGTTGGTGAGACTGATATGGATAAGCGTCTTGATATCTATAAGCAGATGGAGCAGATTCTTTTATTAGATGATTGTGCATTTGCACCAATCTACTATGCTACAAAGCAGGTTCTGCTTCAGACTGGGTTAAGGATTATCGTACTTCCTCTTTTGGTGCAAGTGCTGAGTTTATCTGGACTTACATCGATGGAAAAAATCAGTAATAGAGCGCAATTAGTAGAAGGTAATGCTTAAAATTACGGTTTTACAAAAGTAAACCCAAAAGTTTGGAGGGGCTCGTTGTTCGGGCCCCTTCCTTTTCGCAATGATAATAAAAAAAGAACAGGAGATAAGGCTATGGGTAGATATTTAATCAGGCGTTTTGCTGAGCTGATTTTGACAGTCTTTTTGATTGCAACAGCTACCTTTTTCCTGCTGGAGGCGGTTCCAGGAGATCCGTTAACCCAGAGGGCAGACCATTTGCCGGAACAGACGAGAACTGCTTTGTACCAGCGCTACGGACTGGATAAGCCGGTAATGGAACGTTATTTAATAACAATGAAGAAAATGTGTAAGGGTGATTTTGGTGAATCATTCGTATATGCCGGACAGACAGTAACAGGCTTGTTAAAGACAAAGCTTCCAGTATCTGCAAGACTTGGTATTCAGCAGATGTTACTTGGTGTAACACTTGGTTTATTGCTTGGAATTGTGGCGGCGATGAAGCGAGGAACCTTCATCGATTACTTGATTGTAGGCTTGTCGGTATTGCTTATTTCAGTGCCGTCATTTGATATTTGGACTGCTTTTGCAGAAGGTTTTTGCAGGTAATCTTCGATGGTTTCCGACAATCGGATGGCCAGAGGGAAAGGATTTGTGGTTTGGAGGATGGAAGTATACTGTTCTTCCAACTCTGACAGGATGTTTCTCCTATATTGCAACTTACACGAGACTCTTAAAGACCTCTATGCTTGATGTTGTAAATCAGGATTACGTACTGACAGCAGAGTCAAAGGGCTTAAGCAAATCTGCAATCATTCGTAAGCATATTCTGCGTAACTCCTTTATTCCAGTTATGACGCAGCTGCCAATGTCTGTTGCTATGTGTATTACAGGTTCCTTCTTTATTGAGAGTATTTTCTCAATTCCAGGAATCGGACAGTATTATGTAACTGCCGTAAATAATCAGGATTTGTCAATTGTACTTGGTGAAACAGTGCTGCTGTCAATTCTGTATATCGCTGTCATCTTTATTACGGATATCTTATATGTATTTGTCGATCCGAGAATCCAGATGCCAGGCAAAAGAAGTAAATAAGGGAGGAAACATATGCTTACAGCTGATAAATTTAAAAGGGTTGGCTATACAAAAGAAGAAGCAGAGCGTATTGACCGCCCAACTATTTCTTACTGGCAGGATGCATGGAGACGATTGAAGAAAAATCCAGTTGCAATGGCATCACTTGTCGTGCTTGGACTGATTTTAATTATGGTTATTGTTGGACCATATATTAGAGGCTACGATTTTGTTTCAAAGAATGTAAAAGAGAAGAATCAGGGAATGAGCGCAAAGTACTGGTTTGGAACTGATTATCTGGGACGTGACTTGTTCTCGCGTGTTTGGATGGGTGCAAGAGCATCTATCATTATTGCGCTTGTGGCAACAGCATTAAAGCTGATTGTAGGAACACTTTATGGTGCAGCGATGGCACATTTTGGCGGTTGGATCGATGACGTAATGATGCGTATAATTGAGGTAATCAACTCTCTGCCAAGTCTTTTGATCACAATTTTGATCATGATGGTTCTTGGCAACAATTTGTTCGCTCTTCTCGTCGCACTTAGTATTACTGCATGGTGCAGCACTGCCAGACAGGTTCGTGGTATGATTAAGCAGTTAAAGGAATCAGAGTATGTATATGCGGCAGAGGTACTTGGTGCAAAGCCATCACGTATTATCTTAAAGCATTATGTGCCGAACATGCTTGGAATTTTGATCTTAAATATGTCTACCTCCATTCCACCTTCATCTTCACTGAGGCAGGACTTAGCTTCCTTGGAATTGGTCTGACTGCACCAGAGATCAGTCTTGGCGTTTTGATTTCACAGGGACAGCAGACACTTGATTTCTACCCAACACAGCTGATTTGGCCGTGTGTGATTTTATGTGTAATCGTTATGGCATTTAACCTGCTCGGCGATGGACTGCGTGATGCACTTGACCCGAGACTTCGCCAGTAAGACAAAGGAGAAACTATGAGTGACCAGAAAAATGATAAGATATTAGAAGTGAAAAATTTAAAAGTGTCCTACCATACCTATGCAGGCGAAGTAAAATCAGTGCGTGGTGTTTCCTTTGATTTGAAAGAAGGAGAGGCAATTGCCATTGTAGGTGAGTCTGGCTGTGGAAAATCTGTTACAGCAAAGTCCATTATGGGCCTTATTAAAGGACCGCAGGGCGAGATCAAGCAGGGCAGCGAGATTTTATATCACGGTGATAATATACTTAATTATAATAAGAAGCAGTGGCAGGCATATAAGGGTGGTGAGGTTGCAATTATCTTCCAGGATGCACTTGCTTCATTAAATCCAACCATGCGTGTTGGAAAGCAGATCATGGAAAATCTGATGGCACATAAGAATATGACAAAGGATGAGGCAAAGAATGAAGCAGTAAGAATGCTTCAAAAAGTTGGTATTCCTGAGCCGGAAAAGCGTGTGCGTCAGTATCCGCATGAGTTCTCAGGCGGTATGAGACAGCGTGTTATGATTGCAATTGCGTTTGCCTGTGACCCGAAGATCCTGATTTGTGATGAGCCGACAACAGCGCTTGACGTAACCATCCAGGGACAGATTCTTGATAATCATTAAGGAACTGCAAAGAGAGCATAACACATCAGTCATCATGATTACACATGATCTTGGTGTTGTAGCAAATATTGCGCAGAAGATTGCCGTTATGTACTCCGGTATGATTGTAGAGCGCGGAAACTGCGAGGATATTTTCTATCGTCCGAGACATCCGTACACATGGGCATTGATTCGTTCTGTGCCGAGACTTGACCTTGAGAATAAGCAGGTACTTGCATCAATTCCAGGAACACCGCCAGATTTGTTAAATCCGCCGGTTGGATGTCCATTCTGTACAAGATGTGAGTACTGCATGGAAATCTGTAAAGAGCAGATGCCTGAGGTTACAGAGTTTGGTGATGGACATGAGGCGAGCTGTTGGCTGCATCACCCATTAGCACCAAAGGTGGAGATGCCGGGAGAAGCTTGACGTTTCTAAGCTCAAGCATGTCGAAAGGAATATTGAATATGAACAACGAAAAAGAAGTGCTCTTTTCAGTGAGCCACTTAAAGAAATATTTTCAGGTAGGCAAAAATGCTACCTTAAAGGCTGTTGACGATGTTTCCTTTGAGATCTACAAGGGAGAAACGCTCGGCATGGTAGGAGAGTCTGGATGTGGAAAGACCACATGTGGACGAACCTGTATCGGATTGTACAGCAGAACTGATGGAGAAGTTTTGTTTAAAGGAAAGGATCCGCAGAAATTGACTGGAAAAGAAAAACAGAACTACAAAAAGTCTGTTCAGATGGTTTCCAGGATCCGTATGGCTCTCTTGATCCGCGTATGACAGTTGCTGAGATCATTGGAGAAGGAATAGATATTCATCATTTGGCTAAAAACAAAAAGGAAAGAAATGAGCGCATCTACCATTATTTGGAGCTTGTCGGCTTAAACAGAGAGCATGCGAATCGTTTCGTTCATGAGTTTTCAGGCGGTCAGAGACAGCGTATCGGTATTGCACGCGCGCTTGCAGTAGAGCCAGAGTTTCTTGTACTTGATGAGCCAATTTCAGCGCTTGATGTTTCCATTCAGGCACAGATCGTAAACTTATTGATTGACCTGCAAAAACGCATGGGATTAACATATTTATTTGTTGCTCATGATCTGTCCATGGTAAAGCATATCTCAGACCGTGTTGCAGTATTGTATTTAGGTACCTTAGTTGAGCTGACCACTTCTGAGGAGCTGTACGCAAACCCGCAGCACCCGTATACACGAGCATTGCTGTCAGCAATTCCGATTCCAGATCCAAAGATCGAGCAGGAAAGAGATGCTAAAAAGATTCGTCTTGAAGGTGAAGTGCCAAGCCCTATCAATCCCCGGCAGGATGTAAGTTCCAGGGAAGATGTAAATGCGCAATGCCAATCTGCAGACAGGAGATGCCAAAGCTTCGTGATATTGGCGGAGGTCATTTCGTTGCCTGTCATATTTGCGATCCATCAAATGGATGTGAGACAGGAAAATGCGTATGACACTGAGTAGAAAAGAGATGGTAAAGAAGGCCGCATTAGATGTATTAAAGGCATTTATAATCGGAGTTGCTGTCGCAGCTGCCGCAGCTATCATTTTATTTGCATGTGGATTTCTCTTTGGCAGTTTTCAGATAGTAAACGGCTTTGAAGTTGTAAAGGACGGTCTTTTGCTGATTGGTGCAATTGGTCTTTTTCTGGTGGCAGGAATGCTTCTTGCAAAAGGAAAAGAAAATGCAGATGAGAAAAAAGAAGCAAAGAATGGATGGAGACAGCATTTTAGCGTAATTGGTTTAAAGACAGTTGTTCTGATGATAAGTGTTGCATTTTTGCTGCTTGCGTCTGTGGCAGACTTGATTTTACTTAATCTTTGATGCGTATTTATTGTAGTAAGTCGCTATAGAATATTCCTATAGCGACTTATTTACTTTTTTCTTATAGACAATAACCTAGAAAAAAGGTATGATTTAAAGGAATTGTACGAGTAAAATAGTACTAAAAGGTTTAAACTTTTGATATAGAAGGAGATTACGAAAATGGATTATAAATTTGAGACACGATGTATTCACAGAGACAATGAGCATGAGGAAGGCCATCCATACGGTTCTGTATGCACACCGATCTACCAGACGGCAACTTTTTATCATCCAGGTATTGGACAGACAACGGGATTTAATTATACAAGAGAGAGCAACCCAACCAGAACGGAGTTAGAGGATATAGTGACTTATCTTGAGGAAGCAAAAGATACCGTAGCTTGTGCAAATGGTATGGCAGCAATTGTGCTGTGCATGGAACTGTTTGAGTCTGGAGACCATATCGTGTGCTCAGAGGATTTGTATGGTGGATCTGTGCGTATGTTCCAGACAACAGGTGAGAAGCGTGGCTTGACCTTTACTTATGTAAATACAGCAGATGCCGCAGCAACAGAGGCAGCAATAAAGAGCAACACAAAAGCTCTTTACATAGAGACACCAAGCAATCCGACTATGCAGATCACCGACCTTGCAAAGATGAAGAGTCTTGCAGACAAGTACAATCTTCTTTTAATCGTAGATAATACCTTCTTATCTCCTTATTTTCAGAAGCCAATCCGTTTTGGCGCGGACCTTGTTATTCACAGCGGAACAAAGTTTTTAGGAGGACATAACGATACATTGGCTGGATTTTTATCTACCTCAAGAGATGATCTGGCAGCAAAAATCCGTTACTTATACAAAACTGTTGGAAGCTGCCTGGCTCCGTTTGACAGCTATCTGTTAATCCGTGGCATAAAGACACTGCCAATTCGTATGGAGCGTCAGCAGGAGAATGCACTTGCAATAGCAAAGTGGCTGCAGACACAGAAAAAGATTAAGCAGGTTTACTACATTGGTCTGGAGGATCATCCAGGATATGAAATCAATAAGAAGCAGACGACTGGATTTGGAAGCATGATTTCTATTCGTACCGACAGTGAGGCGACAGCGCGCCGCGTACTTGAGCGTATTCGTCTTATCACCTACGCAGAGAGTCTTGGCGGAGTTGAGTCATTAATGACATATCCTATGCTTCAAACACACGGCGATGTTCCAGTTGAGACAAGAGAGCGTCTTGGAATCACCGAAGACTTCCTACGTTTTTCAGTTGGAATCGAAAATGTAGATGATTTGATCGCTGATCTTGATCAGGCATTAAATGGAGAAGACTGATATAAAATGATGATTTGACAAGACAGAGCAGACAAGATGTGGAGGTTTCAATTTGAAATACGATTTTGATAAAATTACAGACCGCAAAGGTACAGACTGTTTAAAATATGATTTTGCAAAAGAGCGTGGCAGACACGAAGGTATTTTACCTCTTTGGGTAGCTGATATGGATTTTCCAACACTGCCACAGGTCAGTGAGCGTCTTAGAAAAATCACTGAGCATGGAATTTATGGCTACAGTGATGCTAAGGAGCCGTATTTTCAGGCACTTTTAGGCTGGTATGAAAAGCATTTTTCATGGAAAATTCAGAAGGAATGGCTGATCAAGACACCAGGTGTTGTTTTTGCACTTGCAGCGGCAGTGCGCGCTTACACAAAGCCAGGTGAGGCAGTTTTATTACAGCAGCCTGTTTACTACCCATTTAGTGAGGTAATTGCAGATAATGAGCGTGTTATAGTAAATAGCCCGCTAAAGCTGATTGACGGCCATTATGAAATTGATTTTGACGATTTTGAGCAGAAGATTCGCGATAATAATGTAAAGCTGTTTTTACTGTGCAGTCCGCATAACCCAGTTGGACGCGTATGGAAAAATGGGAGTTAGAAAAGATTGGAGAAATCTGCATTCGCTATGGAGTAATTGTAGTAAGCGATGAAATTCACAGCGACTTTACATGGGGAGAGAATAAGCATCTGATGTTTGCATCTTTATCTGACGATTTTGCAAACATAAGCATTACATGCACGGCACCTAGTAAGACCTTTAATTTAGCTGGTCTTCAAGTCTCAAACATCTTTATTCCAAACGAGACACTTAGGTTTAAGTTTAAAAAGGCAGTAGATGCAGCTGGCTACAGTCAGGTTAATGTGATGGGCTTAGAGGCGTGTCAGGCAGCTTATGAGTACGGTGAAGAATGGCTGACTCAGCTAAAGGAATATCTGAAAGATAACATTGCATTTGTGCGTGAATTTATTCAGACAAGGCTTCCAAAGCTTACTATGATTGAACCAGAGGTACTTACCTTTTATGGATTGATTTTCGTGCGCTTGGTCTGACAGAGGCACAAAGGCAGGATCTGATCGAAAATAAGGCAAATCTTTGGCTGGACAGCGGTGCAATGTTTGGACCTGACGGAGAGGGCTTTGAACGCTTTAATGTTGCATGTCCGCGCTCTGTATTAAAACAGGCATTGAGCAACTAGAGGCAGCTGTAAATAGCTTATAAGGGAAAATTGAGATTTATTATGTAGAAAAGGAATGACAAAAAGTATGGGAAAATTACTCGAACCAAGCCAGAATATTGAACGCAGCATCATGAAGAAATATAGAAAAGAGCTGTGGAATCCATTTATTAAGGCAGTAAAGAATTACGAACTGGTTCAGGAAAATGATAAGATTGCAGTTTGTATATCAGGCGGAAAGGATTCTATGCTGATGGCAAAGCTGATGCAGCTGCTTCAGCGCTATGGCGATGTTCCATTTGAATTAACCTTTCTGGTTATGGATCCGGGATATAATGAAAAAAATCGTAAAAAGATTGAGGAAAATGCAAAGATACTTAATGTTCCAATTACGGTTTTTGAAACGAATATTTTTGATGTTGCAAATAGTGTGGATAAGTCACCATGTTATTTGTGCGCAAGAATGCGCCGTGGTTATTTGTACAGCAAGGCTAAGGAACTTGGATGCAATAAAATTGCGCTAGGTCATCATTTTGATGATGTAATAGAGACAACATTGATAGGCATGTTTTATGCATCGCAGTTAAAGGCAATGATTCCCAAGCTGCACAGCACAAATTTTGAGGGCATGGAGTTGATACGTCCGATGTATTGCATTCATGAGGAAGATATTATTTCATGGATGAATTACAATGGATTAGAATTTATTCAGTGTGCCTGTCGCTTTACAGAAAATTATACTTTAAATAATAATGAAGGCGGAATGTCAAAGCGTCAGGAGATAAAGATGCTGATTCGCCAGTTAAAGAAGGATAATCCACTGATTGACAAAAGTATTTTCAACAGTATCCATGCAGTAAGCCTTGACACGATGCCGGGCTACAAAACACATGGAAAGACATATTCCTTCTTAGATAACTATTATAATAATGAAAGAAGTGAAGAGCAGCTGTAAAAATGGAAGGAAAAAATGGAATACGAACATATTGTGCATTCATTTGAGCCGATTTTTGACAGTGCATCACAGATCTTAATTCTTGGTACGCTGCCATCAGTTAAATCCAGAGAAACTAATTTTTATTATGGACATAAGCAAAATCGCTTTTGGAAGGTTTTGGCAGCATTGTTTCAGGAACCGATACCAGAAACAATAGATGAGAAGAAGCATTTGCTTCTTAGGCATCATATTGCCATATGGGACGTAATTCAAAGCTGTGATATTAAGGGCTCAAGTGACAGCAGTATTAAAAATGTTAAGCCGACAGAGTTAAGAAAGATACTTGATGCATCAAATATAAAACAAATCTATGCAAACGGCAGCAAGGCAGGGCAATTATATAAAAATATCAGCTTCCACTTACAGGGATGGAAGCTGTTGTTTTGCCATCAACAAGTCCGGCAAATGCAGCATGGTCACTTGAACGTCTGTGTGAAGCATGGAGAAAATAAAGTGTTAGGAATTTTATTATTATGGATGTTTTTGAATATGGAAATCCGAATGCATCGCTTATTCTTTTGCAGATGATTGGTGATCATGATATTGAAATGATTGATCACGAATTTGATCTGATTCAGAAAGCAGTTTCGGACGAATTATGCCTTATTGCATGTAAAGTGGATGACTGGAATCGGGATTTGTCGCCTTGGAAAGCACCAGCTGTTTTCAAAAGCGAATCTTTTGGAGAAAATGCAGCCAAAACGCTGAGCGAGGTTCTTACATATATAGGAGAAAAGAAACAGCCCTGCATCATTGGTGGATATTCGCTTGCAGGGTTGTTTGCTCTGTGGGCAGCAACAAAGACTGACCGCTTCAGCAAAGTGGCAGCAGCGTCTCCATCCGTCTGGTTTCCGGGGTTTACCGAGTATATAAAAGAAAATAATATAAAAGCAAAAGCAGTTTATCTCAGTCTTGGAGATCGTGAAGAAAAAACAAGAAATCCTGTTATGGCAACAGTAGGCCATGCGATACGCAGTGTGCATGAAACTATTTCTGATAGTGGAATCAATACAATTCTTGAGTGGAATCAGGGAAATCACTTTAAAGATGTGGACATAAGGATGGCGAAAGCGTTCACGTGGAGTGTTAGAGCTGCAGTTCACGGATAAGCTAATATTTTGCTTGCATAAACAGAAAGAATACGATATATTGAATATAGAGTAACGACCGTGGTTTTGTAGAAAGGAGAAAAAATATGAAGAGACGATCAAAGCTTTCTATTCAGGTATATCGAGCGATAACAGTGACAGCGATTGGACTTATGATTGGAGCAGCACCTATGCGCGTGATGACGGTGCAGGCACAGGAAACACAGAAAAATCAGGAACAGCAGTCAGATTATCAGAAATTGGACTATAAGGTATTTGAGGACAGTTCAGAGAGACTGCTTGAGTGGTCTGATATTTATATGCTGTCAAATGAGGATATTCGAATTGCAAAAAATGAGATATATGCGCGTCATGGACGACGCTTTGCAAGTACAGATCTGCAGTCTTATTTTGATCAGATGGCATGGTACAATGGGACAGTTCAGCCTCAAAATTTTGATTCTGGATGCCTGAATGCAGTTGAAGTTGCAAATATTAGTTTTTGGACAGTGAGCAGCAGGCAGGGACAGGATCAGATAACAAGTCTGTTGTAGAAAAAGAGATTACCCTGCAAAAGCAAGAGAAAGAAATGTACACAGCAAAGATCAATGACAGAATTGGTCTGAGCAGCTTTGCAGATACTGCTGTTGTAAAATACAATGCATCAGATGAACTGACATCTTATGATGCGGAGGCATCGGCCGTGCAGATGGGTGCTTTTTATGAGAAAAATGGCGAAATTTTTGGAAATATCGGATTTGACAAGAGTATTAGCTATGCAAATGAAGGAAGTATATGCGCCTGGTATCAAAATCATGAATACAGACTTGTATGTGAAAACAGTGTGGCAAGTGAAGATTATAGTCAATATGAGGATACGTATGTCATGTATGAAGATGACAGAAGGCTGTTTGAATACAAAAAGATGGATGAGCATATAAGCGGCGGTGCCAGTCCGGGTTATTGGCTTCTGACGCAGGATGCGATTTATGTGGGCAATTATGATGGTCTTTTGGTATTGGACTGGAATGGAACTGTATTGACACGATCTGATCAGTACATATATGCGTTTGATGTGTATGAAAATCAGGTATATATGAGAACAAAAGATGATCATCTGGCATGTGCAGACGTACAGACGCTTGCTAATGCGCATGAGATACGCTATGCATTTGATGAGGAAAGCGAGCGTTCCTATGAAGCGGCTGGGAACTTTATTTATCAGTCGTATGGTGAACTGTGGCGCTACGATATCGGCGAATCGGATGCAAGTGATAATATGAAGGTGCTGGATGTAGACTGTGATTGGGGACAGTTGTGTACATCAGATAGCTATGCCTATGGAATCAGCACCACACCAGTTAGAGATGGAGTGGCAATAGAGCGGATTTCTTATTTGACAGGAGAAAAAGAGACAGCTTGTGTGATTAAAAATGTGGGTTTTGCATTCTTAGATCACGCACAAGGCAGCAAACTTTATTTGCAGTTAGGACCAGATAAAAGTGACTGGACTGGCCAGGAAAGAAACTTTAATATGGTTACAATTGCAATTGACTTTTGGACAGGAACTGTGGAAGTACTTGCCGCAGGATGGTATTCGTGATAGTTTAACATAAAAAAGCCAAGGAAGAGTCTGGATATATTAGCAGACTTTTCCCTGGCTTAAATTTTAAGCTTTCTTTGTTTCCTTGCTTACAAGACGCTTTCCGGAATGGAGTACGATTGTAAGACCAAGATGATCAGAAGAACTGCGATAATTAACTGAAGTCCTTCAACCATGAATACGGCTGTTCCAGCCTGATATGCTTTTACAAGAGCAATGAAACGCTCAACAAGTGCGGTGAAGGTAACACAAAGCATGATGATTAACGGAGGGAACAGAGTCTTGTTTGTGCGGCCTGTAACTTTTAAGAATACGCAAAGAGTAATAAGTACAAGTGCACTTAACAGCTGGTTGGCACTTCCAAACAGTGGCCAAATATTTGTATAGCCAACCTTTGTCAGGATATAGCCAAATACAAGGGTGATAACAGTTGCAAAATATTTATTGCAGAATAACTTACGCCATCCCTCTGCATGCTCCATATCATCAACAGAGAACAGTTCCTGGAAGGACATACGGCCGATACGGGCAACAGAATCAAGTGTACTGAGTGCAAGTGCAGATACACACATCGTCATGATACACTGAGCAATGTGAACAGGAATACCAAACATCTCAAGAAATCCGGCAACACCTGCGGAGAAGATCTGGAACGGAGTTCCGGTAGCGGCAGTGCCGTCAGCGGAAGCAGCAGCACCAGCAACGCACAGTGCCAAAACAGCAAGCAAACTCTCAAGAATCATAGCACCATAACCAACTTTTAACATATCCTTCTCATTGGAGATGGTCTTAGAAGATGTACCAGAAGAAACAAGGCTGTGGAAACCGGAAACAGCACCACAGGCAACAGTTACAAACAAGATTGGGAACATATCGCCAAGCTTTTCATTGTGGAAACCAGTGTAAACTGGAAGATTCATTGTTGGGTGAGCAACAAGAAGACCAATTGCAGCGGCAGCAATCATAAAGATAAACATGAAGGTGGTCATAAAATCTCTAGGCTGCATCAAAAGCCACATTGGAAGGATAGCAGCAAAGAAGATATATGCGAATGTAACATAGTTCCAAGTTTCTCTTGTAGCAACAATTGGGAAGCTGATACCAAGTACAAAGCAGGCAACCATGCATACCAGTCCAAGAACAACCTCTTTCCAACCAGTAAACTTCATCTTTTTCTGAATCAGACCAAAGACAACAGCGAAGGCGATAAACATAATGGAAATACTTCCGGCAGCACCGTTAACTGTAGACTTTGTGATCTCACCTGTGGCAGCATCAGTGACAAAACCATTGAAAGTGCCAGAAACCATATCTGCGAATGCAGCAGTAACAATAAGGGTAAATAACCAGCAGAACAGTAAGAAAAGCTTTCTTCCAGTTTTGCCGATGTACTGTTCAATTAACATACCCATGGACTTTCCTTCATTTTTTACACTGGCATACAGTGCACCAAAATCAGTAACAGCACCAAAGAAGATACCACCAAGTAAAATCCATAACAGAACTGGGAGCCAACCAAATGCGGCAGCCTGAATTGCACCCGTGACAGGACCGGCACCTGCGATAGAAGAGAACTGATGGGCAAATACAGTCCAGCCATCAGTTGGAACGTAATCTTCTCCATCCTCGTGTGTGTAAGCAGGCGTCTTTGCCTTTGGGTCAATTCCCCATTTTTTTGCCAGCCAGCGTCCATAGAAAACATAACCAGCTAACAGACATACAGCAGCGATTAAAACAATAACTAAAGTGTTCATACCTTATTGCAGCCCATTTGGGTTGCTTCCTCCTTCTTTATAATAATGAAACAGATGAAGCGTGAGTAGATAAAGTGTTCATGGAACGTGCGCTGTTTTTTGCAACTCAACAAAAAAACGTCTCCCCGATTTGGATTTTTCCAAATCGAGAAGACGAAATCAATTCGCGTTACCACTTCTCTTGCCGGCTATGCCGACCACTCAGTCAGATCAGAGCTTCTTCTAAATCTGTACCCCGTTAACGGTGGGTTTCCGTCCTTCACTACTGCCAAAACAGGATTCGCAAAGGCTGCTTCAAGGGGATGAACTCATTCGACATCACTGCCTCGCACCATACGGCAGCTCTCTGGAGATGCTTGAAGAATGAAAACGTATCCTTGTCAATGCATTTCTTATTTATGGTTGCTATTATAGTCAGAAAAATATATTTGTCAATTGCAAATTTACAACAAATATGGACTGCAGAATAGATGAGTACATTGTCACTTTATTAAGGTGATTTAACAAAGCAAGTGGGTGACTGGTGAAAAAACAGACAGGCAGAAGCATGTTAAAACGAAGCGCTGTTGTAAAAAAGAAACTAGAAATGGCGCAAATAACTAGGATAGAACAACAACTTAAAAGGTATCATGTTAGCCTGGATTTGTTCGAAAAACAGGCACAAAAGAACAGTTGAA
>ENA-OQCN01000969-OQCN01000969.1-human-gut-metagenome-genome-assembly--contig:-NODE-969-length-14950-cov-3.170208_pt1 | contig 14950 bp, 24 predicted proteins | sample MGYA00242497_ERZ504576 | MGnify/ENA primary metagenome ERZ504576 (study PRJEB26092, sample SAMD00036296) | human gut metagenome | host: Homo sapiens | study: EMG produced TPA metagenomics assembly of...
TGCTTTTTTCAAAGCACCACCACACTGGCGGTTCGTGGATGGGCAAGCAGGCGGCACAGATCACCCGGATGCCCCTGCGTGCCGAAAGCTGACCTTTCTTACCGCCTGTGAGCCGTGCAAGAAGGGTTCGATGAAGCGGCTGACCCGAATTCTGGACGAAGCAGGGAAGGAGTGTGCTCTGATCGACAGCCGGTGGATCATGGTGGATACCGATCGTGAGTGCATCCTGCGCCAGCCCTCCTGGCATACGCCCGGTTACTGGAACGAGGATCTGGAAGGGGAGCTGCCCCAGCTGGTGCACAAAGCAAAAGAACTGACCTGCGCGGGCAGCCGGACAGCCAGCTACTCCCTGTGCGACCTGAACGGCCATGTGAATAACGCCTGCTATCTGGACATCGCCTGTGATGCCCTGCCGCTGGAGGTGGTCGAGGCCGGGCCGCTGAAATTCGTCTCCGTCAAGTACCACCGGGAGATCCCGCTGGGCAGTCAGGTCGAGGTGTTTTATGCGCCCTCGGCCGATGGCTGGTATGTGGTGGGCCGCCGCGAAGAGCACGCCGCGTTTGAATGCTACTTGGAATTTACAAAATAAATCCGGGAAAATTACAAAAATGTTACAAAATCTGCGAAAAAGGTCTTGCAAAACGGAAACAAAAGAGTTACAATATGGTTACAGAAAGCGATGAGCGCTTTTTGAGACTGAAATCTTTTTCTTCTTGTTGAATAAGAGATATCGGGTGCAGGGCCTTCTCCTCCTCCGGCTGTTCTCCTTCACAGCTGTCGGCACTGTACCGCACAGGCGGTATCTCGCTTCGTGTGCAAAAAGTCCGTCCGGTTTTCCGGTGCGGACTTTTTTGCATTCCACTTTGTGCCAGAAAACCGGCCTGTCAGGCGGAAAAGTATGACCTTGCACGTTTTTGGTGGTCAATTTTACTGTTTTTCCGCAAAGGACAGTTCTAAAGTTTGTTGCCGCTGGGGTTTGTATTCTGACGGGGTTTGTGGTAAAGTATAGTCAATCAATTTATAAGCAGCAAACATGAATTATTTTGATGCTGGTCCGTTGTTGATGCGTTAAGAAAAAAGGAGTTTAGAGTATGGCTTATTTCTATGAAGAACCTTCCCGCACCTTTGGCGAGTACCTGCTGGTTCCGGGTTATTCCTCTGCAGAGAATGTCCCCACGGCAGTCAGCCTGAAGACCCCGCTGGTCAAGTACCGCAAGGGGGAAGAGGCCTGCCCGCTGGAAATGAACATCCCCATGATCAGTGCCATCATGCAGTCGGTCTCCGGCGATAAGCTGGCCATTGCACTGGCACGTGAGGGCGGCGTGTCCTTCATCTACGGCTCCCAGAGCATTGAGAACGAGCTGCCATGGTGCGCCGCGTCAAGAGCTATAAGGCCGGTTATGTGGTCTCCGATTCTAACCTGGCTCCCACCGCCACCCTGCACGATGTGCTGGAGCTCAAGGCCCGCACCGGCCACTCCACCATTGCTGTCACTGCCGATGGCACTCCTCACGGCAAGCTGATGGGCATTGTGGCCTCCCGTGATTACCGTGTCAACCACACCCCCGATGATGCTTCCGTTACCACCTTTATGACTCCCATCGAGAAGCTGGTCACCGCACCGGAGAATACCTCCCTGCACGACTGCAACAATATCATCTGGGACAACAAGATCAACACTCTGCCGTTGGTGGATGCTGAGGGTAACCTGAAATACTTCGTGTTCCGCAAGGACTACGATTCCCACAAGAAGAATGTCAACGAGCTGCTGGATGCCAACAAGAGCTATGTGGTCGGTGCCGGCATCAACACCCGCGACTATGCCCAGCGCGTGCCCGCACTGGTCGAGGCTGGCGTGGATGTGCTCTGCATCGACTCCTCCGAGGGCTACTCCGAGTGCAGAGCCGTACCATCGCCTGGATCCGTGAGCACTACGGCGACACCGTGAAGGTGGGCGCAGGCAACGTTGTGGATGCCGAGGGCTTCCGTTTCCTGGCTAAGGCCGGCGCAGACTTTGTTAAGATCGGCATTGGCGGCGGTTCCATCTGCATTACCCGTGAGACCAAGGGCATCGGCCGTGGTCAGGCCACCGCAGTCATCGAGGTCGCAAAGGCCCGTGACGACGTACTACAAGGAGACCGGCATCTATGTGCCATCTGCTCCGATGGCGGCATCGTCCACGATTATCACATCACTCTGGCTCTGGCCATGGGCGCTGATTTTGTCATGCTGGGCCGCTACTTCGCCCGCTTTGACGAGAGCCCCACGAACAAGGTGCGCATCAATGGCCAGTATATGAAGGAGTACTGGGGCGAGGGCTCCAACCGTGCCCGCAACTGGCAGCGTTATGACCTGGGCGGTTCCACCAAGCTGAGCTTTGAGGAAGGCGTGGACAGCTATGTTCCTTACGCAGGTCCTCTGGCCGATGGTGTCCAGACCACTCTGTACAAGGTCAAGAGCACCATGTGCAACTGCGGCGCACTTTCCATCCCCGAGCTGCAGCAGAAGGCCAAGCTGACTGTGGTTTCCTCCACCTCCATCGTGGAGGGCGGCAGCCATGACGTTGTGCTGAAAAATGCAACCCCCAATATTATAAACGGCTGAGCCTGAACAGGCTTGCAGGGCCGCTCCCGGAGCTTTCGGGGGCGGCCCTTTTGGCAGTACCGAAAAAAGATTTTTCTTTCTGCACGCAGGAAATTTACAAAAGCCCTTGCACCCGGGCGGCAAAGATGCTATCATGGTACAAACGTCCTGTCAAGACAGGGTGCAGGCCCACGCACTGCCGGAACAAAGGCAGGGGGAGAAGGGGCTGTTTTTTCAGCAGCGGCAAGGCTTTTTCGCTGCTGCGAAGTACAAGGAGAGGAAACTTTTCATGGACGAGATCAAAGTTGTTCCGTACATTCCGGACGAAGATTATGATAACCCTGCCATGGTGGTGGATTTCTACGAATTCACGATGGCAAACTGCCTGTTCCTGCACGGCTTTAAGAATACCACCCTTGTGTTCGATATGTTCTTCCGCAAGAACCCGGACAACATGGGCTACTCCATCAGCGCAGGCCAACGCAAGCTGACCCGGTTCCTGTTGAATTATCACTTCAACGAGCAGGATATCCGCTGGCTGCGCACCAAGGGTATGAGCGAGGAATTCTGCGAGTATCTGCGCACCTACAAGTGGAAGGGCGATATGTACGCTCTGCCCGAGGGCACGGTTTGCTACCCCCATGTGCAGATGGTCCGCATTGAGTGCGACCTGGTGGGTGCGATCCTGATCGAGACCTACCTGCTGCAGACGATGAACTTCCACAGCCTGATCACCACCAAGGCGACCCGTGTGACCGGCCTGAACACCCATACGCCCCGCAGCGTTATGGAGTTTGGCACCCGCCGCGCACAGGGCGAGAGCGCAGGCAATGATGGCGCGTATGCCGCTGTTCTGGGCGGCTGCATCGGCACTGCCAACTGCCTGGCTGAGATGAAGTATGGCTCTGAGGTCAAGGCGGTTGGCACCGTGGCACACAGCTTCATCGAGTTCTTCCCGACGGAGTTTGATGCCTTCAAGGCCTTTGCGGATACCTACCCGGATTCCGTCAGCCTGCTGCTGGATACCTACAACATCATGGAGAGCGGCCTGCCCAACCTCATCAAGCTGGACGACTACCTGATCGAGAAGTACCCCAATGACCCCAACCGCCGCGTCAAGAGTGCCCGTATCGATTCCGGCGATCTGGCCCGTGGCTCCAAGCGCCTGCGCAAGGCACTGGATGCCGCAGGCAAGCCCTATATCAAGCTGGTGGCCTCCAATGGCCTGGACGAGCGGAAGATCGCCAACATGGAGCTCTATGAGCACGCTCATTTTGATTCCTACGGCGTGGGCGAAAATCTCATCACCTCCGCTTCTGACCCTGTGTTCGGCGGCGTGTATAAACTGGTGGCGGTCAAGCTGCCGGATGGCACCTATCAGCCCAAGATGAAGTGCTCGGATTCTGCCAGCAAGGCCATCATCCCGGGCAAGAAAATGCCCTGGCGGCTCTACGATGAAAATGGTCAGGCCCAGTGCGATCTGATCGCCATGGATGGCGAGGTCATCGAAGCGGGCAAACCGGTAAAGATGGTCAATCTTGACCCGGATGCCATCGAGCGCACCATTACCATCACCCCCACCAGGGTCAAGCGGCTGCTGGTGCCCCATATCCTGAACGGTGAGCTGGCCATCGAACTGCCCGGGATTGCCGAGAAAAAGGCCTATATCGCAAAGCAGCTGACCGAAGAGACCTGGGAAACTGAGCTGCGCATCGAGATGCCGCATAAGCACTATGTCAATATGACCCCCGCTGTGGCCGAGTGCCGTGCCAAGATGTATTCGGAACTGCATGGCGGAAAGGTGTAACTTGACAAAGCAGGGTTTCTATTGTATTATAATAGCCGTTGTGTGAATCTTACATGTTTTGATACATGTTTGCAACTCCGTAACGACGGACTTGTGATAAATGTTTACCTCATCACCTGTTATTCCCGGCTCTCTGTGAATGTCCAGAGCAGCAGGGCTTTGTAAGCCGGGTTTCTATGCGCCACTGTGGTGAAATTGGCAGACACGAGGGACTTAAAATCCCTTTCTGGAGACAGAGTGCGGGTTCAAGCCCCGCCGGTGGCATGAAAAATCCCCTTCAGCATAAGCTGAGGGGGATTTTTTACTGTTGGATCGCGTACAAAGTGTGGTTCGGCGCAGACAGGAATGCGGATGCAGCTCAGTGGTTTTCCATAGCATGGAATCGTTCCAGGAAGCTGTGATCCACACCCTCAGATCGATAGCCCGGCATGGTATCAATGGCAACATTGTGGATGCTGCGGAAGATGCTGTTTTCGATATTGGGATTGTCGCGCTTCAGGCGGCGGAGCAGGATCTTGATCTCCTGCCGCTTGGAACCACCGCCGCCGTTGTCGCACATGGTGCAGTTCTCAGTAAAGCGGCAGGCGCACTGGATGAATTCCAGATCATTGTAGCGCTTCCAGGCCAGGATATCTTCTTCCCGGATGCAGTACATGGGGCGGATCAGGGTCATGCCGGGAAAGCTGGTGCTGTGGAGCTTGGGCGGCATGGCCTGCATCTGGGAGCCGTAGAACATGCTCATCACGGTCGTCTCAATCACATCGTTGAAGTGGTGGCCCAGCGCGATCTTATTGCATCCCAGCTCCTTGGCCTTGCTGTACAGGTGGCCGCGCCGCATCCGGGCACAGAGGTAGCAGGGGTTCTTTTCGGTATTGTTGGCAACGGAAAAGATGTTGCTCTCGAAGATGGTCACCGGGATGTGCAGCAGCTCGGCATTGGACTCGATCTTCTGGCGGTTGATCTCGTTGTAGCCGGGGTCCATCACCAGAAAGACCAGCTCAAAGGGAACATCGCTGTGCTTCTGCAGTTCCTGCATCAGCTTTGCCATCAGCATGGAGTCTTTGCCGCCCGAAATGCAGACGGCGATCTTGTCTCCCTCCTGTACCAGCTCGTAGCGCTTTACCGCCACGATAAAGGGGGTCCACAGCTCCTTGCGGTATTTCTTGATGATACTGCGTTCGATCATCTGATAAGGTTCAAGCTCACGTTTCATGTTGGTTCCTCTTTTTATTTAATGTACGGTGGTCAGCTCACGGTAGCAGACATCGAACGCCTGCAAAAAGGCTTTGATCTCGTCCTCGGTAGTCAGATGGCTCAGGCTGATGCGCCAGGAGGACAGTGCGTTGCGGCGGTCGCGGCTGACCGCAAACACCGCACGCGAAGGCAGACCATCCGAAGAGCAGGCTGACTTGACCGAGACGCAGACCCCTTTGGCATCCAGCTCCCGCTGGAATACGGTGCCTTGACGTTCTGAACGCTCAGATTCAGTACATGGGGGATGGCGTGTTCCGGGCTGTTGATGCGCACCAGCGGGTATGTGCTGAGGGCGGCGCGGAGTTCTGCATTCAGTTTTGCCACATGGCCAACGCGGTTGGCAGGTCGATGATGGCGAGATCAAGCGCACAGGCCAGCGAGGAGGCCAGCGCCACAGTGGGGGTGCCGCTGCGGTAGATGGTGGTGCTCTCGCCGCCATGGATGAGAGGCTCCAGCGCCAGATTCCGCCGCTTGATCAGCAGGCCGATGCCGTTCAGTCCGTAGAATTTGTGGGCCGTCAGGCTCATGGTGTCCACGCCCTCAAAAGAAACGGGGATCTTGCCCACAGCCTGGGTCGCATCCACATGCAGGTGACAGTGAGGGTATGCTTTCAGGATGGCGGCAATCTCCTGTACAGGCTGCACCACGCCCAGTTCACTGTCCACCAGCGTTATGGCAACGCAGATGGTATCCGGGCGAAGCAGATCCTTCAGGTGCTCAAGATCTACAGTACCGTCCTGCTTCACGTCCAGCAGGTCAATCTCATACCCCTGCTCCTGTAATGCCGTCAGGGTGCCGCTGACCGAAGAATGTTCCAGTGGAGTGGAGATGATGTGCCTGCCGCATGGCGGGAGAGACGGGCCAGCCCCTTTAAAGCAAAGTTATTGGCCTCGCTGGCACCGGAGGTATAGATGATCTCTGCTGCTGAACGCCCAGCAGGAAGGCGATTTTGATGGTGGCAGCATCGATCTCTGCCTTGCGGCAGAGCCTGCCTGGTGGTGAGAGTTGGCGTTGCCGATGCAGCGGCGCTCCACGGCACAGAACTGCTCCAACACCCGCGCATCCACCGGGGTGTTTGCAGAATAATCCAGATAGATCATAACATTCCTCTTGAAATACAAATCAATTCAATAGGTTATATTATAGTGCGGACAGGGGCATATTTCAAGATGTCCGACCAAAAAGCTGAGGAAACTGCGGCAAACGGATTGCATCCGGGCAGGGTTTCTGGTATACTTTATAAAGTCAGACAGGGAAGGGGAGAGCAAAATGTTTCGTTCGACTTTGCGGAGCGCGTGTTTTGCCTTCCGGTCCCGTTTTTTTGAATCTGCTCCAGAAGATTGAGGCACTGCCGTTGCTGCGGCAATGCCTCTTTTTTTGGGCAGCGATGAAAGGAGAACTTCTCTATGAGTGAAAAGATCGATTACTCCAAGGGCATTTACGATGCCCGGCAGCTCGGTACCGGACGGATGCTGATTCTGGGCTTGCAGCACATGTTTGCCATGTTCGGCGCAACTGTGCTGGTGCCCCTGCTCACCGGCCTGAGCGTTTCCACCACTCTGCTCTGTGCCGGTCTGGGCACCCTGCTGTTCCACCTTGTCACCAAGGGCAAGGTCCCGGCCTTCCTTGGCTCCTCGTTTGCTTACCTGGGCGGTTTTTCCATTGTAGCCCCATGCTGGCTGACGCAGACGGCAACCTGACCGTTGTCAATACCAAAATGCTGCCCTACGCCTGCGCGGGCGTGGCACTGTCCGGCATTCTGTACCTGCTGGTCAGCCTGCTCATCTCCACCTTTGCATCCGCCGCATTATGAAATTCTTCCCGCCGGTGGTCACAGGCCCCATCATCATCTCTATTGGTCTGATCCTGGCCCCTCCGCCATCACCAACTGCGAGTCCAACTGGCTGCTGGCTTTTGTGGCCCTGGGCACCGTTATTGTCTGCAACATCTGGGGCAAGGGCATGGTCAAGATCCTGCCCATCCTGATCGGTGTGCTGGTCTCCTATGCTGTGGCTCTGGTCACCGGTGCTGTCAACTTTGAGGCCATTGCTGCAGCCGACTGGTTCGGCATCCCCCTGCACAAGAGTGCCATGGGTCTGTTTGCCATCGACGGCAGCCCTGAGTTCATCAGCGCAATGTTCACCATCATTCCCATTGCACTGGGCAACCATGATGGAGCATGTGGGCGATATCGCTGCCATCAGCGCTACGGTCGGCCACAACTATATCAATGATCCCGGCCTGAACCGCACCCTGATGGGCGACGGCCTTGCCACTGCCATGGCCGGTCTGCTGGGCGGCCCCGCTAACACCACCTATGGTGAGAACACCGGCGTTCTGGCTCTGAGCCGCATCTACGATCCGCTGGTCATCCGCATTGCCGCTGTGATGGCTGTGATCCTGAGCTTCAGCCCAAGTTTGAGGCCGTCATCAACACCATCCCCACCGGCATCATCGGCGGCATCAGCTTTGTGCTGTACGGCATGATCTCCGCAATCGGTGTCCGCAATGTGGTCGAGAACCGTGTGGACTTTACCAACAGCCGCAACCTGATCGTTGCCGCTGTCATCCTGGTCTGCGCACTGGGCTTCAACTCTGTGGGCGGTCTGACCTTCGCTGTGGGCGGTGTCTCCATCAACCTGTCCGGCCTGGCCATTGCTGCTATCGTGGGCATCCTGCTCAACGCCATCCTCCCCGGCAATGATTACGAGTTTGATGCTGCCAACGGTTCCGATGCTCCGAGCAGCGGCAACCTGCAGGTCTGAAAAATAAATAGGAATAATTCTTAAAATTAGCCTTGACTAATCTGGGAATCGTTGCTATAATAGGCTCAGAAGCAAGGCCCCCTGTACCAGAGGAGAGGCCAAGATCATAATGAAAAACAATGGAGGATATTCCTATGAAAAAGTATGTCTGCACCGTCTGTGGTTATATCGCTGAAGGCTCTATCCCTGAGCAGTGCCCCGTCTGCAAGGCTCCTGCATCCGCATTTGTCGAAAAGACCGGCAATACCTATGTGACCGAGCATGTGGTCGGCATCGGCAAGGCTGAGGGTGTGCTCAGGAGATCGTTGACGGTCTGCGCGCAAACTTTGAGGGTGAGTGCAGCGAAGTCGGTATGTACCTGGCCATGCCCGTGTGGCAGAGCGCGAGGGCTACCCCGAGATCGCTGAGGCTTACAAGCGCTATGCCTACGAGGAGGCTGACCACGCATCCCGTTTCGCCGAGCTGCTGGGTGAGGTCGTGACCGACAGCACCAAGAAGAACCTGATGATGCGTGCTGAGGCTGAGTGCGGCGCATGCTCCGGCAAGATGGATCTGGCCAAGAAGGCAAAGGCCCTGAACCTGGATGCGATCCACGATACCGTCCACGAGATGGCAAAGGATGAAGCTCGCCATGGCCGCGGCTTCGAGGGCCTGCTGAAGCGCTACTTCAACGTGGAGCTGTAATTTCTGCATTTTTCTGAACCTGTTATCATAAAGCTGCCGTGCGGTTCCAAAGCTGCACGGCAGCTTTTTTTGCTTGACGGAATCCATGGCAGGGCGTACAATGAAAAAAACATTCCGAAAAGGGGAAGTCTTATGAAATCAACTTCCACTCGCTGCGCGCTGCTGGACGAGCTGCGCGGGCTGGACCTGATCAGCATGATGCTTTACCATGGCATGTGGGACCTGGTCTATCTGTTTGGTGTGAGTGCACCGTGGTATGGCAGCTGGCAGGGAGAACTGTGGCAGCAATCCATCTGCTGGGTGTTCCTCCTGCTGTCCGGCTTCTGCCTGCCGCTGGGCCGCCACCCGGTCAAACGGGGCGCAATGGTATTCGGGTGCGGCGCGCTTGTCACGGCGGTCACGCTGATCTTCATGCCTGCGGATGTCGTTTGGTTCGGCGTGCTGACGCTTCTGGGTTCGGCTATGATCATCACGGGTCTGCTGGAAAAGTGGCTGGAAAAGGTGCCGCCGGTGGTAGGCCTTGCAGGGAGCTTTTTTCTGTTTTACTTCACCCGCCATGCAGCCGATGGCTATCTGCAGCTGGGCCATTGGCTCATCACACCGCCGGGCTTTCTCTACGCCAACTACTTCACGGCTTATCTGGGCTTTTACCCCTTTGGTTTCTTCTCTGCCGATTACTTCCCGCTGATCCCGTGGCTGTTTCTGTTCTGGACCGGTTTCTATCTGTACCATCTGGTCGGGAAGGAACGGCTGGAACCGCTTCATCGTTCTGTCTGCCCGCCGCTGGGGTGGCTGGGGCGGAACTCGCTGATGCTATATCTGCTCCACCAGCCGGTGATCTACGGCGTGCTGACGGTGGTGTTCCTGTTGCTGCGCAGGGGTGGAGGAGCGCTCTGAAAAAATCTGCAAAAGGTTCTTGACAAGGAGCCCGCCATGTGGTATTCTTTTGATGGTTAGAAAAGCCTAACCAAATTGCTCTGTCTTATGTCAGGCAGAGCAATTTCTTGAAGATGAAAGTTAGAATATACTAACCATTACTGAAAGAGAGGTTCTTCATTATGAGTAAAGTAGCAGTTGTATTCTGGAGCGCAACCGGCAACACGGAGACCATGGCAAACTGCGTGGCAGAGGGTGCAAACGGCACCATCGTTCCCTGCAGCGAAATGAACGCCGCGAAGCTGGCAGAGTTTGATGCAGTTGCATTTGGCTGCCCCGCAATGGGCGCAGAGCAGCTGGAAGAGAGCGAGTTTGAGCCGATGTTCTCCGATCTGGAGGGCTCTCTGAACGGCAAGAAGATCGCTCTGTTTGGCTCTTATGGCTGGGGCGACGGCCAGTGGATGCGCGACTGGGTCGAGCGTGCACAGGGTGACGGCGCACAGGTGCTCAACGGCGAGGGCTTGATTTGCAACGAGGCACCGGATGAGGATGTTCAGGCTGCCTGCCGCAAGCTGGGTGCAGATCTGGCTGCATGGTAAAGCGGAAACTTGACAAAAGAAGTTTGTTCTGATAGACTAACCGGCAGAGTGTAAGAATTCCGGCTCTCTGCCGGTTTTTTGTTTTGTCAGGAGGAAAAGAATGTCAAAGACCACCCGAAAGACCTTGCCAAAAAGAGAAACGATGAAAAACTGCTGGTCAGTGAGATGATCGCACTTTACTGCCGCAAACAGCATCATAGCCCGAAGGGAAAACTCTGCCCGGAGTGCCAGCAGCTCCATGATTATGCACTGGCCCGGATCGAGCATTGCCCCTTTATGGAGACGAAAACTTTTTGCTCTGCCTGCAAAGTTCACTGCTACAAACCGGAAATGCGGGAGCGGATCCGTACTGTCATGCGCTGGGCCGGGCCACGGATGCTGCCGGTGCATCCCATCCTTTCCATCCGGCATGTGGTCGTCACCTTGAAATCGAAGCGGGAAGCCCGGGCAGAAAAATAAGCACCCATGTATAATCGCCTGAAGCCGGGCAACCTAGAGCCAAGGAGGCGATAGAAATGGAAAACACAGGTGTGACCTGCGATGTCTGCGAGTGCCGCCACAATGTGCAGAGCTGCAAGTGTGATCTGCCCCAGATCAAGGTGACAGAGCACTGCTCCTGCACCACCCAGCAGGTGGAGACCCCGCACTACTGCCAGAATTACGAAAAGAAATAATCTGTAATGGCAGAAAACTCCCCGCCCAGCGCCCAAGACAGGGCATTGAGCGGGGAGTTTTTGTGTGCTGTTCAGTGGATGACCACACTGCAGGTAGCAAGGCTGCGCACCAGTGTGCCGACGCTGTCCTTCATCTGGATGCCGGCAAAGCCAGGCGGAAAGCGGTCTGCACATTCTCCAGCCGGTCGTCAATGAAAACACTTTCCCCGGCCTTGAGCTGGTATTTGTCCAGCAGGGCCTTATAGATGCGCGGGTCAGGCTTGTTGATGTGCACCTCGCAGGAGGCCACGCCGCCGTCGAACAGGCCCTTGAGGTCGCGCTCGGTCAGAAAATCCAGCACATCCTCGGGGATATTGCTCAGGTAGTAGACACAGTAGCCGCGGCTCTTGAGCTTCCGCACCAGCTCCTGCATCCGGCGGCGGGGGCGGAGGATATGCATCCAATCGTCCAGCACGCCCTGCACCTCAAACGCGCGGCCATATTCTTTTGCGCGGGCCAGCATCCGCAGGTTGGCCTCGGAGCGGGTGATAAGCCCTGCATCCAGCAGCTTCCACTCCTCGCTTTCAAAAGTCAGCTGGGAGACCTGCTCCTCTACCTCGGCATTGCAGAAGCGGTCTACCAGGTAGGTCTTGGGGTCGAAATCCACCATGACACCGCCCAGATCAAAGATGATATTTTTATACATCGCTGTTTCCTCAATTCTGTATGGATGTTTCTGCCAGAAAGATTCTGCCACAGTATAGCACAACTGCCCGCCCTGCATCAAGCACTGTGCCGCCGCATAGGATGAAACAGGCAAACTGCGGGGAGGGGAGCACGATGAAATTCCGGGAGCTGTGCGCAAAGGAGATCGTTCAGCTGAGCAACGGGGCCTGCCTTGGCCGCGCCGATGATCTGGAGCTCGATCCGGCAACGGCGCAGGTCAAAAGTCTGCTGCTGCTCGGGCAGCCTCATCTGTTTGGGCTGCTGGGCCGGGACGAGACTCTGGTCATCCCCTGGACGGACATCGAAACACTGGGAGTGGACGCGATCCTGGTCCGCACGGAGCTGCCGGAGCCGGAAGCAAAAAGCAGGGTTTCTGGCAAAAACTGCGGCACTGGCTGGACGGCTGAAATTTTTCGTGAATTTTCCTGCATCAGGGTTTGATTTTACAAAAAATCGGATTATAATAGAGAACCGTGAGCGGCAGAGCCTTGCCGCTCCGGCTTGAAATCTGATTTCCGGAAGTGAAAGGAACTTCTCTCTATGAATGCAAAAAACATACGCCGCTTTCCCTGCATGGGCTGCGGCTGATCTTCCCGCCGCTGGCAACGCTGGGCATCCTGTTCCTGACGGAGTGGATCGCCCGCGGCAGCCTGACAGGGAGACCTTTACCCAATACATTTTCCCCCATGCCGAAGCCTATCTGCTGGCGTGGGCCATCCTGTTTCTCAGCTGGTTGGCAGTGGACTGGCTGACCCGGTTTGCACCGTTGGCGACCCTGCTGGCGGCGGTGCTGGGCTGTGCCCCGGCGGCGGTCAATTTCTACACACTGCAGCTGCGCGGCGAGCCCTTCCTGCCCTGGGACCTGATGCAGGTGTCAGAGGCTGCGGGTGTGGCAGCTGCGGCCGGGATCCACATCCAGACCAGCATGGTGGTATCCATTGTTATTATCGTGCTGCTGGTCGTGGTGTCTTTCTTCCTTTATAGAGGGCGGCAGAAGCTGAACTGGAAGCCCCGGGCGGCAGGCTTTCTTGCCAGTGCGGCAGCTACCTGCGGTCTGCTCTTTGGCGTGTTCCTGCAGCTGCCGTGACACAGGCCATTGGCATTGTGCCGGATGCCTGGATGCAGGACCGCTACTACCGCTATTATGGTGTCATCACCAGCTTTCTGACCAACCTGACCAATCTGGAGATCTCCAAGCCGGAGGGGTATTCAGAGGAGGCTGTCAACGAGATCCTGGATGATACCGAAGCTGCACAGAAATATTCCACTGCTCCGCTCTACCCGGAATCTTACGGTGCCACCACCTCTGCGGACGAGACCGTGAAAAAGCCCACCATCATCTATGTGATGGACGAGTCCTACTGGGATGTGTCGGAACTGGAGCAGTACGGTTTCCAGTTTGATACCGATGTCTCCGCCAACCTCCACGCCCTGCAGCAGACCAGTGCCTCTGGCCGGGCGTACAGCCCCAGTTTCGGCGGCGGAACCTGCGATGTGGAATTTGAAGCATTGACCGGCTATTCGGCTTCCTTTCTGCCCAACGGCAGCAAGCCCTACCAGCAGCATGTGACCAAGCCTATGTTCTCGCTGCCCAATTACCTCAAGCTGACGCAGGGATATCAGACGGCGGCAGTTCATTGCTTCTGGGCCAAGTATTGGAGCCGGGACACGGCATACCCCAATCTGGGTTTTGACACCTTCCTGAGCCTGGAACAGATGACCCATGTCAACAAGGTGCGCAGGCACTACTGGACCAGCGGTCTTGTCACGGATGACTCCATGGCAGACCAGATCATCCAGCAGTACGAGAAGATGAAGACATCCTCGGATGCACCGGTTTTTCTGCACGCGGTCACGATGCAGAACCATACCAATTATAATAAAGACAACTACCCGGACGATGTGCGGGTGAAGGTGACAGAGCACCCGGCGGGCCTCAAGGCCAGCACCATCGGCGCACTGGAAGATTTTGCGACCGGCATCCGGGATGCCGATGCCATGCTGGGCAAGCTGACCCAATACTTCTCGCAGGTGGACGAGCCGGTGATCCTGGTGTTCTGGGGCGACCATTACAACCCCATTGATTCCAATTATGATGTATTCACCAGCAGCGGCTATGCCAGCGATTCCAGTGCGGACCCGCGCCTGCACCAGACCACCCTGTTGATGTGGTCGAACTACACCGACAAGCCCGTGGATCTGGCACCATTGCCGCTTACGATATCTCGCCGGTGATGATGAACCTCTACGGTCTGGAGCAGCCGCTTTATTTCCAGCTGCTGAACCGCCAGCTGCAGGTGGCCGACCGCGCCAATACCCGGGGCACGGTGATGAATCCGGACGGTACCACCACCCAGACCCCGAGCTCCCTGCAGGAAAGCTGGAGCCAGAAGCACTGGCTGCTGCAATATGACCTGATGTTCGGCAAAGGCTATGCCCTCAGCCGGATGGGCATGGAGAGCCTGAACAGCACTCGGACGGACGAATAAACAAAAAATACGCGATTTTCTTGTAAAAAACAGAGAAAACCCCTTGCATCACACGCCTGTCTGTGCTATTATTATTTAGCATTACACACGCATCACTATGCCCTTTTGTGCTCTTTCGGGAGTGGAGGGCAGTCCAAAGCCATCCGATATGGCCGCGGATCACGGTGTGCGGAGGCAAAACAATATTGGAGGTATTTTTACTATGGCAGTCGTTTCTATGAAGCAGCTTCTCGAGGCAGGTGTGCACTTCGGTCACCAGACCCGCCGCTGGAACCCCAAGATGAAGAAGTATATCTTCACCGAGCGCAACGGCATCTATATCATCGATCTGCAGAAGACCGTGAAGAAGCTGGACGAGGCTTACAACTACGTGAAGGAAGTTGCAGCTGAGGCGGCGACATCCTGTTCGTCGGCACCAAGAAGCAGGCTCAGGAGTCCATCCGTGACGAGGCTCTGCGCTGCGGCATGCACTATGTCAATGCTCGCTGGCTGGGCGGTATGCTGACCAACTTCC
>ENA-OQCN01000970-OQCN01000970.1-human-gut-metagenome-genome-assembly--contig:-NODE-970-length-14933-cov-3.642712_pt1 | contig 14933 bp, 20 predicted proteins | sample MGYA00242497_ERZ504576 | MGnify/ENA primary metagenome ERZ504576 (study PRJEB26092, sample SAMD00036296) | human gut metagenome | host: Homo sapiens | study: EMG produced TPA metagenomics assembly of...
GCTTTGGACTTGTGAAGAGCAGTGTATTAAAAGTCGTCAAGACATTAACGGATGTAGAATGGTTGGATTTAGAAGAATTAGAGGAAAAGGAGGAAATTGAAATGTGTGAAGCTGAAAAGAGATGGCTTGAGGTAAAGTCAAAGGAATGGGAAGCTGAAGGAATAAAAAAAGGAATTGAGCAAGGCATTGAACAAGGAATTGAACAAGGAGTAGAACTAGGACAGGTTCTTTTGTACAAGACGATGTTAAGAAATGGAATGAGTGTCAATGAAATTTCTAAGGTTTGTTCGATATCTGTTGAAAATTTAAAACGAGTATTAAGTAATTGATATGAAGAGAAAAAAATCTCTTCTTTTCTTATATGTACTACCTATGGTGCACATTCTAGTATTTTATACAGGAGAAAGGCCTTGGAATGCAGCAAATAAGCTTTCCCAGCTTATAAAGAGCAAGTTGTCCAGACATTAACGGATGTGGAATGGTTGGATTTAGAAGAATTAGAGGAAAAGGAGAAGATTGAAATGTATCAAAAAATGATGGACAAGGAATTTGAAAGTAAAGCTATCGCATTCATCTTCTCAGTTAGTGAAGAGTTAATTAAAAAACTATTGATGAAAGCTTAGAAAATGCATTATAAAATGGGGGAAATATGAATAAGAATATAAAAAGAGTAAGTGTAGTATGTTTATGTATATTGTTGAGTGGTTGTAGTATGTTTCAATCAGCTCTTAATGATATCAAGGGCAATTTAGTAGGTAATGGATATACAATCTATACGTATGATAATTATGGTAGTGAAGTCATGGAGACAAGTGGAGATAAAATTAGTATTACAGGCAATGCGGTAGAGTCTACTTCTTATGATGAAAATGGTAGTGTTGTTCGTGGATATGAATTATCAAGTGTAATTACGATTACAGTAGATGGAAAAGAAATAGAATCATGTGGAGATACTTGTATTTTTGAACAAAAGGGCTTAACACCAGATGTGGATTTTACACAAGCAGATATTGATTCAAATACACATGGACAAATATCAGACAATACGTCTGTCGCAAGGTTCATTAATAAGTATAAAAATATGTTTGGTAAAGGAAGAATTGTAGTCATTAAATCACAATTGGGACAACCAATTGCCGCCTACTCTGGAGATAAGGTGTATTGGAAGATTCCAGATAATTTACCAAAAATGACGAAGCTTATGATTGATGGTAAGGCTTTGTATATTCATAGAGCAAATTTTCAAATCATTGATAAAGAATTATTAGATTAGGAGGATAACTTACTTATGAAACAACAAATTAGTAGTGCTAAAGCACCAAAGGCATTAGGTCCATATTCAGCTGGTATAGCAACAGAAGGATTGGTATTCTTATCTGGACAATTAGGTGCAGATACTAAGGGAAATTTAGTCAGTGAAGATGTAGTTGGGCAAGCCAAAAAAGCATTTGAAAATATTGGTGTATTACTAGAAGTTTCTGGCTTAACATATGATGATATTGTCAAAACGACAGTGCTTTTATCTGACATGAATGATTTTGCGAAAGTGAATGAAGAATATGCTAAATATTTTAATGAACCATTCCCTGCAAGAAGTTGTTTTGAAGTGGCTAAATTACCTAAGAATGCGAAGGTAGAAATTGAGTGTATCGCAATTAAAAAATAGCTTAATTATATAAGAACAAATAAACACAGTAAAAGGCGATTTGTTTTGTGAATTTTTTGCGCTTGTGCTGCGGAATTTTATTGTTGAAAATTCCATGATTTATGGTAGTATATATTAAAGAAAAATTGGATTTGAAAAGGGATTTTTTGAATCCATTTTTTTAAGGTCACAAGGAGGATTATATGAACAAGAATTCGTTATTATCCATGAGAGATCTTTCAGTTGAAGACATTTATAGCATTCTTGATGATGCTAGACTTTTTAATAGTTCCTTTAAAGATTGGCAATTACCAATGCAGAAAGCATTGGTTGCTAATCTTTTTTTGAGGCTTCAACTCGAACACATTTCTCATTCGAAAGTGCACAGCACCAATTAGGATGCCAAGTAGCCGATTTTGCGGCAGGAGCATCTAGTGTCACAAAGGGAGAAACTCTTTATGATACAGTAAGGACATTTGAATCCATTGGGTATGACATGGTGGTGATCCGTCATTCTCAAGATGAATACTTCAAAGAATTGGAAAATATCAATATTCCAATCTTAAATGCTGGAGATGGTGCAGGAAACCATCCAACACAATGCTTGTTAGACTTACTAACTATGCAAAATGAATTTGGTACACTAGAAGGCTTAAATGTAGTAATCTGTGGAGATATATTACATTCAAGAGTAGCTGCTAGTGATAAAGAAGCCTTAGAAAGATTAGGTCAACTGTACGTTTTGCCGGACCTAAAGAATGGGAAAGACCAGGCTATCCAACAATTGATTTTGATGAAGCCATCGAATGGGCAGACGTTGTCATGATGCTTCGTATTCAGAAAGAAAGAGGTTCTGGAATGGCAGGCATGACAGATAGTGAATATCTAGAAAAATATGGTCTTACAAAAGAGCGTTATGCAAGAATGAAAGACAAAGCTATCGTAATGCATCCAGCTCCTGTTAATCGTGGAGTTGAAATTGACACGGATTTAGTGGAAGCTGAAAAATCAAGAATTTTTGAACAAATGCACAATGGTATGTTGGTTAGAAAGGCCGTTATTAAACGTGGATTTGGTTTTGTTCCATTCAAAGAGGAAAAATAAGTATGCGTTTAATAAAAAATGGTCAAGTTTTAATTGACAATCAAGTAGAAAAGAAAGATATTTTAATTGACGAAGGAAAGATCATTCAGATTGATGATTCTATAGTGAAAGGCTGTGAAGTTATTGATGCTGCAGGTCTTACAGTCATTCCAGGGTTAGTGGATGTACACGTACATTTTAGAGAACCAGGACACACAGAAAAAGAAACTATTCATACAGGTAGTTTAGCAGCAGCACATGGAGGATTTACTTCTGTGTTTGCGATGCCAAACGTCATCCCTTTTCCAGATGATGTAGATACAATGAAAGACTATCAACAATTAATCAAAAAAGAATCTGTTGTACATACATATCCATATGCTTGTATTACATTAGAAGAGGCAAGTAAGGAAGTAGTGGATATGAAAGCTATTAAAGAATTAGGTATTCGTTGGTTTAGTGATGATGGTGTAGGGGTAGCCACATCCGAAATCATGAAGGAAGCTATGGAAAAGGCGAAAGAAAATGACTGCATGATTGTAGCTCATACAGAAGATATGCGTTATCGCAGACCAGGGGCTTGTGTACATGACAGTGAAGTTGTGACATCTAAGGGCTGGCTTGGAATTCCAAGCGCTTGTGAAAGCGCACAGTTGATTCGTGATTTAGAAATCACAAAAGAAGTAGGAAATGCGTATCATGCTTGCCATATTTCGGCTAAGGAAAGTGTAGAAGCATTAAAAGACGCAAAAGCTTCAGGCTTGAATGTAAGTGCAGAAGTTACAGTACATCATTTATTATTAGAAGATAAAGATGTTGTCGGACCAAACTGGAAAATGAATCCACCATTAAGAAGTCATGAAGATCGTATGTCTTTAATTGAAGGCTTAGAAAATGGAACATTGGATTGCATTGCCAATGACCATGCTCCACATACTTATGAAGAAAAGAAACGTTCGATGGATAAAGCACCATTGGTATTGTTTCATTAGAAAGTGCGTTTGCGTTACTATACACTGAATTTGTGCATAGACAGAAACGTTGGACATTAGCTCAATTAGTGAATTGGATGTCGGCTGCACCTGCTAAGCGTTTTGGCTTAGAAAATGTAGGACAAATTAAAGAAGGATATAATGCCGATTTAGTCTTAGTAGATTTAGAACATGAATCTTTGATCGACATAGATACATTTGAATCTATGGGTAAAAATACACCATTTAATGGTTGGAGCGTAAATGCACAAATAAAGGAAACCATTGTAGATGGAAAAACAGTATGGAAAGGATAAAACATGGAAATGTATTAATGACCATCGATGATGAGAATGAACAAGAAGCACTAGAATTGGCGAAACGCTTCGCAAATATTGGATATGGAATCTATGCAACAAAGGGTACAGCAGACTTATTTGAAGCTGAAGGATTGTATGTTCATCGTGCTAGTAAGATTGAAACAGAAGATGCTAAAAACGTTCTAGATATTATTCGTAATGGACGTGTAAACTTTGTCATTAATACAGTGTCTAATAAGAAGAACATAAGTGCTGATGGATTCTTGATTCGTCGTGTGTCTGCAGAAAATAACATTTCTTGTATGACAAGTTTAGATACAGCGAATGCATTAGCAAAAGTTTAAGAGTCATTGAGTTTCTCAATGGTTTCTATGAATGAAATGGGGAAATAGTATGCAGGAATTTGCGAAGATTCTATCGAATGTCAAAATCGCAAAAGATATTTGGAAAATGGAATTGAAAACAGACTTAGCTAAAACAGCTAAGCCTGGTCAATTCATTGAAATCACAGTTCCAGGTTTCTATTTGCGAAGACCTATCTCGATTAGTGAAATTAAGGAAGATGTTTTAGTCATTATCTACAAAGTGCTTGGTGAAGGTACTTTAAAAATGACTGAACTTGAAGGAAAATTAGATATCTTTGGTCCACTTGGAAATGGTTTTCCAATTGAAGATAAAGAAGAAGTGTTGTTGATTGGTGGAGGTGTTGGTGTACCACCACTATATGAAACCGCAAAACAATATTTAAGTAAAAATGCACGTGTAACTGTAGTATTAGGTGCAAATGATGCAGATAGCGTATTCTATGTGGATGAATTCAAAACGCTTGGGTGTGATGTATATGTCGCAACAATGGATGGAACACTTGGAACAAAAGGTACAGCATTGGATGCGATCAAAGAAAACAATGTGACATGTAACTTTGTACTTAGTTGTGGACCTTTACCTATGTTGAAGGCAATCAACGAACAATATAGTGAAGGCTATATTTCATTAGAAGCTCGTATGGCATGTGGCCTTGGTGCTTGTATGGGATGTGTTGTGAAAGATGTAGAAGGACATTCATTGCGTGTATGTAAAGATGGTCCTGTATTTGAAATGGGAAAGGTGGCTTTATAATGGATATTTCAGTAAAACTACCCGGATTGAATTTGAAGAATCCAATTATTCCAGCTAGTGGATGTTTTGGATTTGGTAAAGAATATGCCGAACTATATGATTTGAGCGTATTAGGTGGTATTGCCATCAAATCGGCTACACCACAAGAGCGTTTTGGAAATCCTACACCAAGAATTGCCGAAACTCCAATGGGAATGTTGAATGCGATTGGTCTACAAAATAAAGGCGTAGATTCTATTATTGAAAATGAACTTCCATTCCTTGCACAGTATGATACAGAAATCATGGCCAATGTGGCGGGTGCATGTGAAGAAGATTATGTAGAGGTTATCAAGAAATTAAATGATCAGCCAGTAATTAAGGCTTATGAATTAAATATTTCTTGTCCTAATGTAAAACATGGTGGTATTGGTTTGGGAACGAAACCTGAACTTGCAGCGCATGTGACTAAGATTTGTAAGGAAGCCGCTACAAAACCTGTATATGTGAAGTTATCACCTAATGTAACGGATATTGTAGAAATTGCCAAAGCCGTTGAAGAAGCTGGTGCAGATGGTATTGTATTGATCAATACTTTAATGGGTATGCGTATCAATTTGAAGACGGGAAAACCATTGCTTGCCAATGTAACAGGTGGTCTTTCTGGCCCTGCCATTAAGCCGGTTGCCTTAAGAATGGTATATCAAGTAGCACAGGCTGTAAATATTCCAATCATTGGTGTTGGTGGAATTACTTGTGCAGAAGATGTATTGGAATTCTTAAATGCGGGGGCAAGTGCTGTTGAAGTGGGTGCCCAAAACTTTGTGGATCCTTATGTATGTCCAAAAATCATTGAGGATCTTCCAAAAGTATTAGAGAAATACGGATATAAAAATATTGAAGAAGCAGTTGGAAGGAGTTTTAAATAATGAGTAAAACAATTGTAGCATTAGATTTTTCGAGTAAAGAAGAAGTTGTAGATTTCTTAAAACAATTTGATGAACCCGTATATGTAAAGATTGGTATGGAATTAACATATGCGTGTGGTTTAGAAATGGTAAAAACAGTGAAGGAAATGGGTCACCACATTTTCTTAGACTTGAAATTGCATGATATTCCAAACACAGTTAAGGGTGGAATGAAAAACTTAGCGAACTTAGGCGTAGATATTGTCAATGTACACTGTGCTGGTGGTATTGCGATGATGAAGGCTGCCATTGATGGTTTGAATGAAGGGGCTAAAGATGGAAAACGTCCTATGTGTATTGGTGTAACTCAGCTTACAAGCACTTCTAAAGAAGCTATGAATAACGAATTGGGAATTCCTGGTGAAGTTATTGATTGTGTTATTAAATATGCGAAGAATGCGAAAGAAGCAGGCTTAGATGGTGTTGTATGTTCCGTACATGAAGCTAAGGCAATTCATGAAGCTTGTGGAGATGACTTCTTAACAGTAACTCCAGGTATTCGTTTGGCAAGTGATTCTAAGGATGATCAAAAGCGTGTTGCAACTCCTGCATTTGCGAAAGAACAAGGCTGTGATTATATCGTAGTTGGTCGTTCAATTACGAAGAGTGCTAACCCAGTTGAAACATATAAGGAAATTGAAGCAACTATGTCAAAATAAGGTGTGAGAAATCACATCTTTTTTTTAACTTTATTATTGAAATTTTCATGATTTATGGTAGTATACTAAGCAGAGAAATATAGTATTTTTTCAAAAGGAGGATACGTATGATCAAGAATCCAGCTTTGTTTGTGAAAAAAACATCAGTGATCAAGATGAATAGTATTCTTCGTAGTGCTATACTTTTTAATAGTTCCATTTAAAGATTGGCAATGCGTTGTTTGCTAATCTTTTTTTTGAGTAAATAACAGAAAGGACAAATTATGGAAAGACTTTTGATTTTAGAAGATGGAAGTGTATATCGCGGAACAGCGTTTGGTAGTGACAACTTCCAAATTGGTGAATTAGTATTTAATACGTCAATGACGGGTTATCAAGAAATTTTGACAGATAATTCATATTGTGGACAAATTGTAATGATGACATATCCATTGATTGGTAACTATGGAATCAATCGTGATGATAATGAAAGTATGATTCCATGTGTATTTGGATTTGTAGTTAAAGATTATTGTGAATATCCAAGCAATTTCAGATGTTCAGAAACATTAGATGATTTCTTAAAACGCGAAAATATTCCAGGAATTTATGATATTGATACACGTGAAATCACAATGAAGATTCGTAATGTAGGTACCATGAAGGCCGTTATGGCTAATGTGGATGCCGATGTAGATGTGGTAGTTGCTGGCTTAAAAGCCGCTGATTTCTTACATGATCAAGTGGCTCGTGTTTCGACAAATAAAGTATTCCCAATCCCAAATCGTGGCAAGAAAGTTGTATTGATGGATTTTGGGGCAAAATTAGGTATTGTTCGTGAACTATCAAAACGTGGATGCGATTTAGTCATTGTTCCATATGATACACCAGCAAGCACAATCCTATCTTATCGTCCAGATGGCGTTATGTTGTCAAATGGTCCTGGAGATCCTACGGATGTAAAAGTCGCTATTGAAACGATTAAAGAATTGATTCCTCAAACGGTTGTATTTGGAATTTGTTTAGGTCACCAGTTGATTTCTTTGGCTTGTGGTGCAAAGACATATAAATTGAAATTTGGACACCGTGGAGCTAACCATTCAGTGGTTAATCTTTCAACAGGTAAAGTAGAAATTACTTCTCAAAACCATGGCTTTGCGGTAGATATTGATAGCTTAAAGGATACGCGTTTGGAAATGACACACCAAGCATTAAATGATAAGAGTTGTGAAGGTGTTCGCCATAAAGACTATCCTTGCTTTGCGGTGCAATATCATCCAGAAGCAAGTGCAGGACCTGAAGATTCTCGTTACTTGTTTGATCAATTTATTGAATTAATGGAGGAGAATAAAAATGCCTAAACGTACAGATATCAAAAAAATCTTAGTGATCGGTTCTGGTCCAATTATCATTGGTCAGGCAGCTGAATTTGATTATGCCGGAAGTCAGGCATGTCAATCCCTTCGTGAAGAAGGATATGAAGTCATCTTAATTAACTCAAATCCTGCCACAATCATGACAGATACAGCCATCGCAGACCGTGTTTATATTGAGCCTTTGACTGTTGATTTCGCAAAACGAGTTATTTATAAAGAAAGACCCGATGCCATTTTAGGATCATTAGGTGGTCAAACCGGATTAAACTTAGTTGTAGAATTACATGAAGATGGAATCTTAGATGAGTTTGGTGTAGAAATTTTAGGTACAGACTTACATGCGATCAATCGTGCGGAAGATCGTGAATTGTTCCGTTCTTTAATGCAGGAAATCAATGAGCCAGTACCAGAAGTATGATTGTTCATACAGTAGAAGAAGCTGTTGAATTCGCAAAACGCGAAGGATATCCATTAGTTGTTCGTCCAGCTTATACACTTGGTGGAACGGGTGGAGGTTTCGCCGATGATGAAGCTGAACTTCGTGAAATTTGTGATTCTGGATTAAAGCTAGTCCTGTACATCAATGTTTGATTGAACAAAGTATTGCCGGATATAAAGAAATTGAATATGAAGTAATGCGTGATGCCAAAGACAATGCGATCGTCGTATGTAATATGGAAAATATTGATCCAGTAGGTGTGCATACTGGAGACAGTACGGTTGTTGCGCCAGTTCAAACTTTGACAGATCGTGAAAATCAAATGCTTCGTAATGCATCTTTAAAAATCATTCGTGCATTGAAGATCTGTGGTGGATGTAACGTACAGTTGGCATTGAATCCAGATAGTTTCAAATATTATGTCATCGAAGTTAATCCTCGTGTATCTCGTTCTTCTGCTCTAGCTAGTAAGGCAACAGGATATCCAATTGCGAAAATTAGTGCTAAATTAGCGGTTGGTTTAGGCTTAGATGAAATTATTAACCCAATTACTAAAACAAGTTATGCATGTTTTGAACCTGCATTAGACTATATTGTAACGAAATTTGCACGTTTCCCATTTGATAAATTCCCTAATGCGGATCGTCATTTAGGAACACAAATGAAGGCGACTGGTGAAATTATGTCCATTGGACGTAACTTTGAAGAATCTTTCTTAAAAGCAGTTCGTTCTTTAGAGATGAAAGTGGATCATATATACAAAAAAGAATTGGCTGGATTAACTAAAGAAGAATTACTTGAAAAATCAAGAAGTGTGATGATGAAAGAATTTTTGCGGTTACACAATGGCTTCGCGATGGATATGATATGGAAACTATTCATAATGTGACGAAAATGGATGATTTCTTCTTGTGCCACTTGTCAAGAATTATCAGCTTAGAAAAGCTAATGATGGAAAATCCCAAAGATGTTGAAGTTTTACGTAAATTAAAGAAATACGGCTTTGCGGATAGCTATATTGCGCGTAACTGGGATATGAAAGAATTTGATTTATATAACTTGCGTAAAGAAAATGGAATCATACCAGTATATAAGATGGTAGATACTTGTGCGGGTGAGTTTAAGAGCGCAACTCCATACTTCTATTCAAGTTATGAACATAAGAACGAATCTGAGGTAACAGACCGTAAAAAAATCGTTGTATTAGGTTCAGGACCAATTCGTATTGGACAAGGTGTTGAGTTTGACTATGCGACAGTACATTGTGTACAGACTTTGCGTGAAGAAGGCTATGAAGCTATCGTCATCAACAACAACCCGGAAACTGTATCAACCGATTTCTCAATTAGTGATAAATTGTATTTTGAACCACTAACTACAGAAGATGTAATGCACGTAATTGATTTGGAAAAACCATTGGGTGTTATTGTTCAATTTGGTGGACAAACAGCCATCAACTTAGCCGATTCATTGGTAGAACATGGCGTTAAGATTCTAGGAACTTCACTACACTCTATTGATTTAGCGGAAGACCGTCATGAATTTGAAGCGATGTTACATAAATTGAATATTCCTCAACCACAAGGTGAAACTGCAGTAACTGTTGAAGAATCACTCGTTATCGCCAATAAGATTGGTTATCCAGTACTTGTTCGTCCAAGTTATGTATTGGGTGGTCGTGCAATGGAAATCGTACATAATGATGATGAATTAAGAGTCTATATGGCAACAGCCGTAAAGGAAATCAGTCATGATGCTCCAATTTTAGTTGATAAATATATTGTTGGTAAAGAACTAGAAATCGATGCGATTGCGGATGGAAAGAATGTATATATTCCAGGGGTAATGGAACATATTGAACGTGCTGGTATTCACTCCGGTGACTCAATTAGTGTATATCCTACACAGATTATCAATGAGAAGGTGAAAGAAACAATCATTGATTATGGAACAAGAATTGGTGAAGGCTTTGAATTTGTTGGTTTATACAACATTCAGTTCATTGTAGATAAAGAAAACAATGTATATGTATTAGAGGTAAACCCACGTTCCTCTCGTACCGTACCATTCTTATCTAAGATTACTGGTGTAGCTATGTCTCAAATTGCGACTAAGTGTGTATTAGGTGAAAGTATTGAAGATCAAGCTTAACACCTGGATATCATCCTGAAGATAAAGAAAGAGTCTTTGTCAAAGCGCCAGTATTCTCGTTTGCGAAATTACGTAGTGTAGATACAGTTTTAGGACCTGAAATGAAGTCTACAGGTGAGGCTTTGGGTAGTGATGTCAACTTAGAAAAAGCATTGTATAAAGCTTTAGTAGCTTCTGGAATCAATATTCCTTTACATGGAAGTGTATTACTAACAATTGATGATGATAATAAACAGGATGCTTTAGAAATCGCAAAACGTTTCTATAACATTGGATATGGAATTTATGCGACGAAGGGTACAGCTAAATTCTTAGAAGATAATGGCTTATTTGTACATGTAGCAGCCAAAGTCAATGAGGATAATGGAAATGAAACGGTATTGGATATTATTCGTCATGGACATGTAAACTTTGTCATCAACACAATGTCAAATAAAGATAATTCTACAAGTAAAGATGGATTCTTGATTCGTCGTGTGTCTGCAGAAAATAACATTTCTTGTATGACAAGTTTAGATACGGCACATGCCTTAATTAAAGTATTGGAATCTTTGAGTTTCTCAATGATTTCTATGAATGAAATGGGTAAATAGAGTGTGAGAAATCACACTCTAAATTTTTTTAAAATAATTAGCACTTAAGTGTTGACAGTGCTAAAAAAGTGACTATAATGATAATTGAAGTTAGAGATAAGTCAAAAGATATCCCGTAACTTGAAGATAGATTTCATAATCTAGTAATCAGGAGGCGATATTTATGAAGTACTATCCAATGTTTGATTTATTTGATGATTTCTTTACAGGAAACACAACCAGTGATGTCATGAAGACAGATATTGTGGAAAAAGATGGAAACTATGAAATGAGCATGGAACTTCCTGGAGTTAAAAAGGAAGATATCCAAATGGAATTGAAAGATGGATATTTGAAAGTAACTGCTACACATGGTTCAAATACAGAAGACAAGGATGAAAAAGGTCGTGTTGTTCGTAAAGAACGTGTTAGTGGATCTTATTCAAGAAGTTTCTATGTTGGTGAAGGTATTCATCAGGAAGATGTTAAAGCTTCCTTTGACAATGGTGAATTGAAGATCGTTGTTCCTAAGGAAGCACCTAAACAAGTAGAAGAGAACAAGTTTATTCCAATTGAATAAGGTATCAGGAGGCGATATTTATGAAGTACTATCCAATGTTTGATTTATTTGATGATTTCTTTACAGGAAACACAACTAGTGATGTCATGAAGACAGATATTGTGGAAAAAGATGGAAACTATGAAATGAGTATGGAACTTCCTGGAGTTAAAAAGGAAGATATCCAGATGGAATTGAAGGATGGATATTTAAAGGTCAGTGCTACTCATGGTTCTAATACAGAAGACAAGGATGAAAAAGGTCGTGTTGTTCGTAAAGAACGTGTTAGTGGATCTTATTCAAGAAGCTTCTATGTTGGTGAAGGCATTCATCAGGAAGATGTTAAAGCTTCCTTTGACAATGGTGAATTGAAGATCGTTGTTCCTAAGGAAGCACCTAAACAAGTCGAAGAAAATAAATTTATTCCAATTGAATAACTACAAGAATGCACCTATATGGTGTATTCTTTTTTTAAAGGGGGAAATTATGAAGATAGAGGTAATAAATGAAAAGCGTTTAAATCATATTCATTATTGTAGGGTACATAAAGAGAATCAGCAACTATCGGGTTCTTTTTGGGTTCCTTCAAAATCAAAATCTAAGAATAAGAAGATGTTTAGTTTTGAATTGAATGATAGTGACTTTTTGGTTTGTGATCCAGAACATATTTTTAAACAAAAGATTGTAGGGAACAAACCTAGTGAATGTATTCTAAATTTGATGAATATATTGATTCAAGAGGATATGGAGTTTCTTCAAAAATTAGAAATGAAACTTGAAAGAATAGAAGATCAGTTAATGTCGCATACGGGATCTCATTATGAGTCGCAAATCTTTGAAATGAGGAAAACGATAAGTGCTTTTGATTCGTATTATGATCAGATGATTGAAGTGGTACAAAACTTGCAGGAATTTTATAATGATACACATTTTGAAACACTAGAGAAAAGACTAACACGTCTGTCGAATGTTACGGATCGTTTGGCAGAGTATTCTATGCAGCTTCGTGAAATGCATCAAACTCAAGTGGAGATGCGTCAGAATCAAATCATGCAGTTTTTAACGATTGTGACAACCATCTTTATGCCACTAACTTTAATTACTGGATGGTATGGCATGAATTTTAGGCTATGCCAGAATTAGATAGTTCCTATGGATATTTCATTGTGATTGGAGTTTGTATATTGATCATTATTTTAGAAGTGATTTACTTTAAAAAGAAAAAATGGTTTTAGCTATAAAAAACGCTTGTTTCAGTGTATGATTTTGGTAGAGAGCGGGTGTTTGTATGTCTGTGAATATTCGTATTATGCAGAAGGGTTTCTTTCGTAGAAAAAAGTTTATAATCGATGATTTAGTTAAACTGTCTCACTTATCTTTTGGGGTTATGGATGAAAATTGTCAATTAATTCCGAATCAGATAGGGATCATACGATCTTATTTGATCGGAAATATCTTCAAAGAGGGATTGAAATATATATTCAAAATCATGATATTTGTTTGAATTTAAGTCTTCCTACAAGTATGGATGAAATTCAATTGTTTTATTATTTAGTGAAAGTATATTGTGAATATATGGATACCAATGAATTTGTGAAAGACGATTGGCTAATGGACATAAAGGATATCGATTTACAGATGGTGTATGATAAAAGAACGAGTGCCGATGCACTTATGGACTTGAAGAGTAAATTATCGGATCATAAGTATTTTGAAATCTTTGGCATTCTTCATCCAATTTCAATTGGGGAAAATGAATTGAATGATTTTGGTACAGATTTAGATTTGTTTGGTCAATATCTACATAATCAACAAGCTTTGGATGCATATTATGCCACGCCAAGAATCTATAATGCACATGGTAGAAGAATTGGTATGTATGCATTAGGAGCGAATATACTAACGATTCTTCCGGTAGAGCCATATGTGGTATTGAATCAAATTGAGGGAATAGAAGAGTGGTATGTATTTATGAATGACAGCCTTGTGAAGTATCGTGATCTAATGAGTTTTATTAAAAAGTTTGATTATTATGATGCCAATCATAGAATGGTATGTTTATCGAAAGAAGAGATTTCAGAGGCTTTAAATACACTCGCTATACAAAAAATATGAGCAGCTAATCAAATAGCTGCTCATTAACTGTATCTAGCGTTCCTTGAAAGAAATCATTTTTTCCTCCACCACGAACTTGATGTTTTTCTTTGAGTTGTAAGAATATGTCTTTAGAATTTGTCATGAACCGATAATTATCTTTTTGTTTAGAAACAAGTAAAACATAGTTGTTGCTAAAAGATACAAGCTTATTATAGTAATACAATTGTGTATCTCGATCGAGTTCATCACATAGAACGATTTGGTTTTCTTTATGTTCAATAATTAAGTGATCAATCATTTCTTTATTTAATTGTTTGATTCTTTGTTTCAAAGCATAATTTTCATCTAATACGCGTTGTACATTGGATGATAAAGCTTCAATGCTTGAAGACAATTGATTTGAGATTTGAATAGACTGATCATGTTTTAAGACATAGTCTTCATAGGCAAGTTTTCCACATAAGAAGAATAGGCGTGTGCCTTTTTTGATTTTCATCGATTTAATGATTTTAAACAATCCCACTTCAATCGTACTTTTTACATGGGGTGCGCAACATGCGCATAAATCTACATCTTCAATTTCAACAAGGCGTGGTTTGGCTAAGTCAAGTTTAGCTCGATATTCAATGTTGGAATAATCATCTAAGTAATAGGTTTTAACGGGTTTATTTGAAAAGATGACAGAATTCACTAAAGCTTCAATTCTTTTAATTTGATCATTATTTAAATCTATTGCATAATCAGCTGTAATTTCATTGTATCCTAAATGAAATCCGACATTATCCACATGAAATTCTTTGTGTATCAATCCAGAAAGAATGTGTTCTCCTGTATGATGTTGCATATTGGTGTAGCGATGCGTCCAGTCAATAATACCTTGTACATTACCGTTTAATGCAGAGTGCGTATAATGATGGATTTCATCATTTATGATTTGTACATCCACTACTTCAATACCATTCAACGTTCCTTGTCACATGTTTGTCCACCTTCTTCAGGAAAGAAAAGGGTTTGAT
>ENA-OQCN01000973-OQCN01000973.1-human-gut-metagenome-genome-assembly--contig:-NODE-973-length-14912-cov-4.225296_pt1 | contig 14912 bp, 23 predicted proteins | sample MGYA00242497_ERZ504576 | MGnify/ENA primary metagenome ERZ504576 (study PRJEB26092, sample SAMD00036296) | human gut metagenome | host: Homo sapiens | study: EMG produced TPA metagenomics assembly of...
TCGATGATCAGGACAAGATCCTTCCATGGAAGAAAAACCTGCCCAGCCCAAGAGCACTGGTGCTGCCCTCCCTTCTATGTGTACACTCGGGCAGATGCCAAAAAGGTCAAAGATGCAATTGCACAGAAGAAGTGTGGTACCGATGCTCCGGGCAGCTTTATTGCATGGCTGTGCACGGTAGCGGATGTGCATGCTATGGAGATGCCGGGCAAGCGGTATGACATTGGCAATCTGGAAAGCTATCAGCAGGTTCAGCAGGAGTATCAGGGAATCAAGGCATAAAAGACAACACAGTGAGATTCTGTGGCTAGAATATAAGTTGAAATTATTAGATTTGAATTGATACTAGAGGGCTTCAGATGATTACTATTGATGAGGCGGAAAAGAAGTGGAGCTGCAGCAAAAATACGGTTTTGTCTTATGTTTATAAAGATACATTACTGGCATGTGTGTAGATGGCGAGACGCTGCTGTTACCCGATATTGAAAAGCCTTATATTCCGCGCAAACGTATCGACGGCAGTTGGATTATTACAGGGCACTCTTGCGAACATAAAAGACGAGTGTTATACTGAAGCCATCAAAAAATATTGGAGGTGTCCCATATGCCCCGTCCCAAAGGAAGCAAGAACAAGCCCAAGGCCGTAAAAGCAACCGTTGACTTTGCTGCACAGATCGCTGAAAAGCAGTCTGCAAAAGAAGCCGCTTCTGCTGAAATCGCATCCATCACTGCTAATATCGATGTACTGAAAGCAGACCTGAAAACAAAGAAGGCAGCGCTGAAATCTATCGATAAGGAAATCGCCAGAATCGAGGCTAAAAAGATCAAAGCCGAAACCAAAGCTGCCGAATCCGCAAAGAAAGCCGAAGCAGAGGACGTGCTGAAAAAGCTGCTGGCATCTGGTATGACGGCAGATGAGATCCTCGCAAAGCTGAAATAAATATTTTAGAGCCGTGTGGATCAGTCGGAGCATAGAGTTATAGCTTTGGCAGTTCACGCGGTTTTCTTATATAAATGGTAATTGGTGTGACTCGGAACGAATAGAACTGTTCCATATCGAACGAAAAGACTACATTTCCCACACCATGGCTCAAAATCACGTCCGGAGAAATTTCAGTTAATCAGCAGGAACATGTTGGCAATCTAGCTGTCATAGAGCTTCTGAGGAGAGTGTCTGGGAGAGCTGCTGCCCCGGCGGAAGCCTAGACCCAAGCGTTTGAACCGTAGAATGCTGTAAAAATATACGTTAGAATCTGAAAAATGCAGGCCATAAGTGAAACGAATCAAATCCTTGCAAATGACGCTGAAACGTGATATAATTTTGGTACGAACAAACCGGTTTTGGTACGACAACGGTATGTTCTGGTACTGTAACTGTTGTTACGAAACTGTGAAGAACTACTTGGAAAAGTGCAAAAATTCAGCGTAGCTGCGACGACACCTATCAGGTTCAGGTCGTGTCCTGGTACGACAACGAGAACTCCTACACCTCTCAGATGGTTCGTACCATTAAGTACTTCGCTGAGAACTGCTGATCGGAGTTTCTCCTGAGCTGAATAAAGCTTGACTGCGCCCTTTCTCTTGTGTGATGCGAGAGAAAGGGCGCTTTTTGCTGACCATTTTGGGCGCGATAAGGCGCTTTCGTAAAATGGTACGATCCATTCGTAATGATCCGACAAAAGCAGTGCTGCATTCGACCTCCATCTATTGCAACCCTTCTCCCGATATGATAAAATGGTAAAAATAAATGGAGACAACGAAACAGTATGATTACGAAACGTGAAAAACTGCAGTATGGATACCTGTTTCTGATTGATCTGCTCTCTCTGGTTCTCAGCATTGGGCTGGCGTGGGGGCTGACCGCAGGTGTTCTGCACAAGATGGGGGACTTCCAGCTGGACGATCTGGTAGAAGCCTGTTTTTTATTGCTGCTGGCCTATATTCTGACTTTTTTTATATTTGATCAGAGCGAGAATATCGTGAACCGCACTCCGATCCGTGAAGTTGAGATTGCGGTGCGGTTCAATTTTTTGCTGACCCTCATTGATGCGGCCTGCCTGGCGCTGACCAAGGCTCCCATGCTGCACTCCCGCTATTTTCTGGTGTTTGTGCCCGTCATCGATGTCTTTGTGATGACGGGCGCTCATGCTGTCCTCAAAAAGATGCTGGTGCGCTCCCGCTATACCAAGGGAATCCAGAGCCTTGTGGGGGTGGTGACCACGCAGGAGAACGCAAGCCCCATTCTGGAAGAGCTGAAAAAGGACTGGTCCAAGCGTGTGACCGGCCTTGCCATTCTGGAAGCTGCCCCGGGGCAGCTTCACACTGAGATTGATGGGGTGAAGATCGAGGCGAACTTCGATAATTTCATGGACTGGCTGCGGCAGGCAGCGCTGGATGAAGTGTATCTGGATGTGGCGCAGGAGAGTGAGGAGAACATGCTGCCCTATCTCGAGGAGATGGAGAGCATGGGTCTGACGGTTCATTTCCGCCTGCCGGTGCTGGATCGGATCGAAAAAGCCTGCTGCGATGAGACCAGTGCGGTGCGCATCAGCCGGGAACTGAGCCGCTGTGCGGGCGGCAATGTTGTGACGATGGGCACGGTGGAACTCAAGCTGCGGGATCAGGTGCTGAAGCGGACCATGGATATCGTAGGCGGCATCGTGGGGTGTATCATCAGCATCCCCATCATTGCGTTGGTGGCCATTCCGCTCAAGCTGGAAAGCCCCGGCCCGCTGATCTTCAAGCAGCGCCGGGTGGGCCGGAATGGACGTGTGTTCTACATCCACAAGCTGCGCAGCATGTATGTGGACGCGGAGGCACGCAAAAAGGAGCTAATGGCCCAGAACGAAATGAACGGCCTGATGTTCAAGATGGAGGATGACCCCCGGATCACCCGGGTGGGGCGCTTTATCCGGCGCACCAGCATCGATGAGCTGCCGCAGTTTTTTGACGTTGTGCGGGGCTCCATGAGCCTGGTGGGTACCCGCCCGCCCACGCTGGATGAGTACCGGCAGTACGAGAGCCATCACAAGCGCCGCCTTTCCATGAAGCCGGGAATTACCGGCCTGTGGCAGGTAAGCGGCCGCAGCGATATTGATGATTTTGAAGAAGTGGTCAAGCTGGATGTCCAGTACATCGACAACTGGTCCATCTGGATGGATATCTACCTGCTGTTCAGGACGGTGGGCGTTGTGTTTGACCGGAAAGGGGCAAAATGAATTATATCCTTTTTGGTGGATCTGGTTTTATCGGCACCCATCTCATTCATTTGCTGCTGAAGGAGTGCGTCAGACCCGGCGACGTGATCTACGACCTGGATCTTGTGATGCCCGGGGAAGAGGGCGTGGTGCCGGGCATTGTGGAAAAGAACGATGGGGTGCAGTATATCCGGCTGGATGTGCGCAAGCCCATCGATTTTGCGTTCGTTCCGACTCCGGAGGACGTGATCTTTGATCTGGCAGCGGTCCACCGCACCCCCGGCCACCCGGAAGAAGCCTATTTTGAAACAAATATCCGGGGTGCGGAAAATGTGACCGCGTTTGCGGAAAAATACGGCATCCGGAAGATCCTGTTCACCAGCTCCATTGCACCCTATGGCGCGTCTGAGGACCTTAAGACGGAGGAGACTCTGCCAACGCCCAACACGCCGTATGGGATCAGCAAGCTGGTGGCAGAAAAGATCCACCAGATCTGGCAGGCCCGTGATCCGGCCCGGGAGCTGACCATCGTGCGGCCGGGCATCGTTTATGGCAAAGGGGAGCATGGAAACATGACCCGCCTGTACAGGGGGCAGAAGAAGGGCTACTTTTTCTATGCCGGCCGGAAGGACACCATCAAGGCGTGCATCTATGTCAAGGAGCTGGTGCGCTTCTTCAAGTACCGGATGCTGGATCATTCTTTCCCCGGAGCAGAGATCTATAACTGTACTTACGAGCCGGCTTATACCATTGAAGAAATCTGCAATGCAATGCAGAGGGCGACCGGCCTGCACCGCCATGTGCCGTTGGTGCCCGCCGGCCTGCTGCTGTTTGCGGCGGGCATTCTGGGACCCATCGGGGGCAAAAAGGTGGGCATCCATCCCGCCCGTGTCCGGAAGCTGATGGTATCCACCAATGTCTGCGGCAGGAAGCTGGCCGCCACTGATTACAAGTTCCACTATACGCTGGAGGAGAGCTTCCGGGACTGGTTCGAGGATTGTGACCGCAAGGAGCTGGTATGACCATGGAGCAGAATGCACAGCCCATCCGTGTGGCCCAGATGATGACGGATATGAACTACGGCGGTGTGGAGATGGTGGTGATGAACTACTACCGCCACATGGACCGTTCCAGAGTTCAGTTTGATTTTTTCGCGCTGGAAGGCTCGACCCTGCCCCAGCGGGAAGAGATCGAACAGCTGGGCGGCCGGGTGTATGTGGTGCCGAAATATACCCACCTGCCGCAGTATGAACGGGAGATCGGGCGGCTGTTCCGTCAGAACGGATACCAGATCGTTCACTCCCACATGAACACCCTGAGCGTGCTTTCCCTCTGGGGGGCAAAGCGTGCAGGGGTGCCCAACCGGATCGCGCATAATCATTCTACGGTGGGCAGGGGAGAAGGAGCAAAAAATGTGATGAAGTACCTGCTCCGTCCCTTTGCCGCAGTGTATCCCACCCGGCTCTGTGCCTGCTCCAGAACGGCAGGCAGCTGGCTTTATGGTGAAAAGCCTTCCGGGTGTTCAACAATGCCATTGAGCTCGACCGCTTTACTTATGATGCCTCCAAACGGAAAGCCGTCCGGCAGGAGCTTGGCCTGGGGGATGAACTGGTGCTGGGCCATGTGGGGCGGTTCTGCTATGCCAAGAATCACGAATTTCTGCTGGATGTAATGGCAGAGGTCTGCAAGCAACGGCCGGATGCCGTTTTACTGCTGATCGGAGAAGGGGAAAACGAAGCCGCTGCCCGCCGGAAAGCGGAGGCGCTGGGGCTGCAGGAGAATGTCCGCTTTCTGGGCCGACAGAGCGATCCCGCAAAGTTCTATCAGGCCATGGATGCCTTTGTTCTGCCCTCGCGGTATGAGGGGCTTGGGATCGTGCTGATCGAAGCACAAGCGGCGGCATTGCCGGTCATCTGTTCCACAGAGGTGCCGCAGGAGGCTCAGGTCCTGCCCGAGATGCAGTACCTGAGCTTGCAGGAAGCCCGGCAGTCTGCAGATGCGGCGATCCGGGCTGCAGAAAATGGCCGGCGGCGGGATACCTCTGTCGAGATGCGGGCAGGCGGCTTTGATATCGTCACCGAGGCGAAGAAGCTGGAGGAGTTTTATTTCGACCTGCTGAAATGAGGAGATAAGATGGACCCTTTGGTAAGCATCATTGTTCCTGTCTATAATGTAAAGCCATATCTGAACCGCTGTGTGGACAGCTTGCTGAGGCAGAGCTATCAGAACACTGAACTGCTGCTGGTGGACGATGGCTCCACCGATGGCAGCGAGGCCCTCTGTGATGAATATGCTGCACAGGATGCCCGGGTGCGGGTGCTTCACAAGAAAAATGGTGGTCTGTCCGATGCCCGCAACGCTGGTGTGGACGCAGCAAAGGGGGAATATCTCTCTTTTGTGGATGGCGATGACTGGGTGTCACCTTATTACATCGAGAACCTGTACCGGGCTCTGGAGCAGGCGGGGGCGGATTTTTCAGCCAGCTGTTTTGAAGAGGTGTTTGAGGGCCAGCCGGTGCAGTCCGTGCCCACAGAGCGTCTGGAAGCATTCGAGATCCTGAGCCGGGAGGAATGCCTGCGCCGCATCCTGTATCAGGAGGGCATGGAGGTGACTACCCCCACCAAGCTCTACAAGCGTGCACTGTTCGAGGGCGTGCGCTACCCGGTGGGCAAGCTCTATGAGGATATCCCGGTCGCCTACGAGGTGACAAAGCGTGCCCATAAGGCGGCACATATCGCAAACCGGGATTACTACTATTTCCAGCGGGGCAGCAGTATCCAGAATATGGCCTTCAACCCCAGAAAGCTGGACAGCGTGCGGCACTGCCATGCGCTGATGGAAAATGTGAAGCGTGATTTCCCCCGGTTGAGCCGTGCGGCAGAATGCCGCTATCTGAGCAATGTCTGCAATATCCTGTTCCAGATTCAGGACAGGCAGCATGAAAAGATTGAAAAGGCCCTCTGGCAGGAAGTGAAAAAATACCGCAGGAACGTTCTGCTGGACCCGCAGGCCCGCAAAAAGGCCCGGCTGGCGGCGGCGCTCTCCTACAGCGGATATGCCATGACCCGGCGGGTCTATGAAAAAACGCAGTGGCGTGGAAAAAAGTAAAGTGGAGGGATCCGGTTGGAGGAAAGAAAACCACTTGTATCGGTCATTGTGCCGGTCTATAATGTTTACCCGTATCTGCGGGACTGTGTGCAGAGCGTGCAGGCGCAGAGTTACCAGAACTGGGAGCTGCTTTTGGTAGATGACGGCTCCACCGATGGCAGCGGGGAACTTTGTGATGAACTGGCTGCGGAGGATGGCCGCATCCGGGTGTTCCATAAGCAATGGGGGCGAGTCTGATGCCCGGAATGTCGGGCTGCAACAGACGCAGGGAAAATATTTTTACCTGCTGGACAGCGATGATCTGATCCGCTCCACGGCGCTTGCCCAGTTCGTGGCGCACTGTGAGGCGGATGGTGCTGACGCGGCCCTTACTCCGCTGGAAATGTTCTCGACAGAGCAGCCGGAGGGACGGACGGAAAATCCGCACCAGATCCCAGAGTTGCTGAACCGGGAAGAGACCGTGCGCCGGATGCTGCTGCACCAGGGCATCGGGCATGGAGCAGGCGGCGTTTTCTTCCGGCGGGAGGTTTGGGGAGATCTGCAGTTCCCTGTGGGCATCCTGTACGAGGACTATGCGGTGATGTATCGGGCTATTGCCCGCTGTGCAAAAGTGGAAGTGTTTCCGGAACCGATGTACGATTACCGCATCCATACCGGTTCGACCATGAAGAGCGGCATTGCCGAGAAGAATCTGGTCATTCTGGATGTGGGCGAAGACGTGACCCGCTTTATTGCGGAAACGGTTCCGGTGCTGAAAGCAGAAGCGGAATACCTGCAGCTGGTTACATACCTGAAGACACTGAAAGGCATTCTGGATGGCGGTTTTGCCAGCTATCCGGAGGCTCAGGCACGGATCTGCCGCTTTGTGCAGGAACACCGCGCTTGCCCGGCGGCCCTGGGCCAAAAGAGCAGACCGGATCAAGGTGGAAACACTTCTGATCAGCAAGCGGCTGTTTTATGCCGTCTATGGTCTGGGAGAATGGAAAAATAAACACACAATCGAAAAATAAAATGGAGAAGTTATGCTGATTTATCTGGGAGCTTTTGCGGTTTCTGTGGGCATTGCCGCCTATGGCGAGCACCTGCGGACGAAGAAAAACAACGAGAAGGGCTTTTATCTCTGCCTGGCGCTGGCGGTGCTGGTGATGGCGGTATTGGCAGGCTTGCGGGACCCGTCCATTGGCACGGACAGCGTGGTGTATGAGGGATGGGTGGCGGATGCAAAGCTGCAGGATGGTTTGCTGGCTGCATCCGGCAGCGGCACAAAACAGAGCCGCTGTTTATGACGCTGGTCTATCTGGCGGCCCATGTTTTTGGCGATGTCCATTGGCTTTACTTTATGGTGGATCTGCTGGCCTGCGGCCTGTTTATGATCGGGCTGGTGCAGTATAAGGAGTATGTCTCCGTGCCCTATGGCTGGCTGGCTTACCTCTGCCTGTATTATGGCGATACCTACAATGCCGAGCGGCAGTCTGTGGCGCTGGGTGTGGCATTTCTGGCGTTCAGCTTTGCGTGGAAGAAAAAGTATCACTGGGCGGTCCTATTGCTGGCGGTCTCCTGCCTGTTCCACAATGCCACCTTTATCTCGTTTGGTGCACTGCTGATCTATATCCTGCTTCAGCATTTCGACAACTGGTGGGTCAAGGGTGGCCTGGCGGCATTTTCGGTCTACCTTGCCTTCTTCAGCAAGGCTGTGGTCAGGCTGGCTCTGAATGTTGACTTTATTGATCGACTTTACGGATATTATTATGATGCCAATGCGGGCGGCTTCACGCTGAATCCCATCATTGTGCGTCTGCCTTTTCTGATCCTGCCCATTGTGCTGTACCGCTGGTATGCCAGAGAGGAAGGGGAGGGCCGCCGCCGCTTTACCCGCTCGGATGCTGATTTCTGGATCGTGATGATCCTGATCGAGATGGCAACGGCCCAGCTGCGCAACATCAATGTGCCGCTCTACCGCATCTGCCTGTATTTTGCGTTCTTCCGTTATCTAGCCATTGGCCGTGTGGTCAAGTGCGTGGAGGATGAGCGTCTGCGCAGGCTGCTGAAGGCTGCCATGTGGGGAATGCTGGTCATCATCTGGATCTATCAGGCGTATATTCAGGGCAACAATGCCATTTGCCCGTACACCTCGGAGATCCTCCACATCGGCAGAGAAACATTCTTCTGAGGGAACGGAACATGGAAACAGAGCTGATCAGTGTCATTGTTCCGGTCTACAATGTGGAACCCTATCTCCGCCGCTGCGTGGACAGCATCCTGCACCAGACCTATCAGGATCTTGAGGTCCTGCTGGTGGACGACGGTTCCACCGATGCCAGCGGAGCCATCTGCGACGAATATGCCGCACAGGAAGAACGCGTAACGGCAGTCCACCAGAAAAACGGGGGACTCTCTGCAGCACGCAACACAGGCTCGAACGGGCACAGGGAACGAATCTCTGCTTTGTGGACAGTGATGACTTTCTGGACAGCCGGATGCTGGAAACGCTTTGCCGTGACCTGCAGGAACAGGATGCGGATGTTGCTGTGGTGGGCTTCCGGATGTTTGAACGGGAGGAAGAGCTTGCCCCGGCAGAACTCACTGTACCGGTGCAGTGTATGACAGGCCGGGAGGCCATCCGCAGCACCCTTGTTTCGGATGAGCTGGGGGATTTTGCCTGGAACAAGCTCTACAAGCGGGAGCTGTTCCGGGATATCCGCTATCCGCTGGGGCGGATGATGGAAGATCAGGGCACGACATACCGCATTTTTCAGCAGTGCAGCAAGGTCGTATACCGCCCGGTGCCGCTGTATTATTACTATCAGCGCCCGGACAGCATCCTTCACCGCAGGAACATGAAGTTCTACGAGGATAAGCTGGATATGGCTACCAGAAGTACCGGGCCATCCGGGAAGCGTACCCGGGAATGCCGGAGAATGATGCCGCCATGCTGAGCGTGGTGGAGCACTGCTATCCGTATCTGATGCAGGACACGGAGCGCCGCGCAAAGATGGAGGCCTTTCTGCAGGAGTGTGACCCGGCGGCGGCAAAGCTGCTCTGCACCAGCAGCCAGCGGAAGTATCAGCTGCTCAGATGCAGCCGGAGGCTGTATGCAAAACTGTTCCTGCTGAAAAACGGCCCGGCGGCAAAATAAGGGAGGAAAATTTGTGCTGAACGATACCGTCAGTATCATTGTGCCGATCTATAACAAGGAAAAGTATCTGGAAAAATGTCTGGACAGCATCCTTGGTCAGACCTATCGGGATCTGGAGATCATTCTGGTGGATGATGGGTCAACAGACAACTCCCTTGCCATCTGCCAGCACTATGCAGAAAAAGATCCGCGGATCAAGATATACCACAAGCCAAACGGTGGTGTTTCTTCTGCGCGAAATCTGGGATTGGAAAAAAGTACAGGAAAGTATATTTCATTTGTTGATCCAGATGATTTTATTCATTCGGAATTTATAGAACGACTGGAAATGATGTTGGTGCAATCGGACGCGGAAATTGCATACTGTAAAATGCTGGATGTTTGGGAAGGCAGTGACGTAGAACATATTCCCCAAATTACAGATAAGTTTGCATATTGGATGCAAGACGGTACGATTGGTTTGCACCAGCAGCGCATAAAGTCGCCTGCGGCGCAGTATACCGAAAAAGCTGTGTGAAGGATATTCGATTTTCTGATGACCTGTATATTGGAGAAGATACTCTGTTCTTAGCAGAATGCATCAAAAAAGCATCTAAGATTGTTCGTTCGGAAAGTGAATTATACTATTACTACCGCAATGATCAGTCGGTAACGCTGTGCGATTATTTTACTGGAAAATTAACAGAAATGATGGCGTGGGAGCGAATTGTTGTATTGTATGCGAATGAATCACTTGTACAGAAGACTGCAAAAGCGGGATATTCACAGGTTTGTCGTGAGTTAGTGGTTAAATATGGAAAGAGTGCACGCTTTATGGAAGAAGGTTATCCGAAAGCAAAAGCAGGGTTTTACAGATGGGCAAAGGAAATGATGCAACAGCAACTTCAGGAAAAGAGATATTTTTACTGGCTTAAAACCATGTATTCGTATTTCTTCTGGGACGCATGGGTAAAGAAAAAACAGGGTGAGTGAAAGTATCTAGTTATGAAGAAATCGCTTACATTAAATGCAATAATGAGTGGAATCAAGACGATTCTACAAATCATCTTTCCACTGATTACATTCCCGTACATATCTAACATTCTACAAGTAAATAATTTGGGCAAAGTGAACTTTGCAAGCTCCGTCTGCGGGTATTTCCTGCTGTTTGCAGGCCTTGGTATCTCCTCCTATGCAGTGCGTGAGGGGTCCCGCTATGTGAACGACCGGGAAAAGCTGTCGGCTTTTGCATCGGAGATGTTCTCCATCAATATGATCTCCACGGCCCTGACCTATGCGGTATTGGCGGTGACGATGCTTTTCTGGACAAAGCTCCATGCCTATACCGACCTGATGCTGGTGCTGAGTTTACAGATCTTCTTTACGACCATCGGTACCGAATGGGTGTTCACGATCTTTGAGGAGTATACCTATATCACAGTTAGAGGTATTATTTTTCAAATAATATCAATTCTGATGATGTTCGCATTTGTTAAAACGCAGGACGATTACTGTATTTACGCAGGAATTACGGTGTTTGCCGCAGCAGGTGCGAATATATTGAACTTCTTTCGAGCTAGGAAATATTGCACGATTCGACTGACAGCAAAAATAGACTGGAAAAAGCATTTAAAACCAATACTTCTGATTTTTGCATCGAGCTTTGCAATTACGATTTATGTAAATTCAGATGTGACGATTCTCGGAGTTTTAACTTCAGACTATCATGTGGGAATTTACACCGTTGCAATGAAGATATATACGATGGTAAAATCGGTTCTGGCATCTATTCTTTTAGTATCTGTTCCGAGGTTGTCTCGTTATGCGGGAATGCAGGATAGGCTGAATTTTGAAAGGCTTTTTAATAAAGTGTTTGGGGCAATGGCATTAACCGTTCTTCCGGCTGTAGTGGGATTGTTTGAACTAAGTCAAGAGGTCGTTCTTTTTATCTCAAGCGAAAGCTATCTGGAAGCAGCTGTGCCACTTCGCATTTTGAGTATAGCACTGGTAGCAAGTTTATTTGGGTGGCTCTATAATACTTGTGTTTTGGTGCCATGGAAAAGAGAAGGTCAATTTTTGGTAGCAACGCTTGTGAGTGCAATTTTAAACGTGGGGCTGAACATCCTGCTCATCCCGCGGTTCCGGGAGAATGCGGCGGCCTTTACCACCCTGCTGGCAGAGCTGTGCTCCATGATGCTCTGTATCCGCTGCTCCAGGGGTCTGGTCACGGTCTCAGCTGACCGGCGCACCGTTGGCTCGGTGCTCTGCGGCTGTGCGGGCATCGTTCTTGTCTGTACCGGGGTCAAGGCACTGGCTCTGCCCAATCTCATCTGCATTCTGGCGGCGGTGCTGGGCTCAGTGGCTGCATACGCGGCCATCCTGCTGGGTATGAAAAATCCGCTGGTGCTGGAATATCTGGAAAAAGTGAAGCAGAAGTTCCGGAAAACATCCTGAATGGACAGGACCCGCTGCGGGGGCGAACACTCCCTGCGGCGGGTCCTTTTCAGAAAAAACGGCGCTTTTTGGTGCGTTCCGGCAAAATCACCACATTTCTTTGCTTCTGCAACAAATGTTTGTTAATAAATTATCCATCTCCCATCCTTGCAATACACACGCTTTTTGTTTATAATAAGGATGTACGGGGAAGTTCGCAGTGCGCGGCCCCCGATGAAGAGCAAAATTCGATTCCGAACGAAAAGAATTTGAGAGGAGTTTGTTACCATGGGTTTAGGTAAGAAAACGATCGACGATCAGAATTACTGCGGCAAGAAGGTCCTTGTCCGCTGCGATTTCAATGTCCCGATGAAGGACGGCGTGATCACCAACGAGAACCGCATCAATGCGGCTCTGCCCACCATCCAGAAGCTGGTCAACGATGGTGCTAAGGTCATCCTGTGCAGCCACCTGGGCAAACCCAAGAACGGCCCCGAGCAAAGTTCAGCCTGGCACCCGTTGCTGTGGCTCTGAGCGCAAAGCTGGGCAAGACCGTTGTGTTCGCTGATGACGATAACGTTGTGGGCGAGAACGCAAAGGCTGCTGTTGCCGCAATGAACAACGGCGATGTCGTTCTGCTGCAGAACACCCGTTTCCGCAAGGAAGAGACCAAGAACATGCCTGAGTTCAGCCAGGAGCTGGCTTCTCTGGCAGATGCATACGTTGACGATGCATTCGGCAGCTGCCACCGTGCACACTGCTCCACCGCAGGTGTCACCGACTACATCAAGGATACCGCTGTCGGCTACCTGATGGAGAAGGAAATCAAGTACCTGGGCAACGCAGTCAACGATCCCGTCCGTCCCTTCACCGCCATTCTGGGCGGCGCAAAGGTCGCTGATAAGCTGAACGTCATCTCCAACCTGCTGGAGAAGGTCGATACCCTGATCATCGGCGGCGGCATGGCTTACACCTTCGTCAAGGCTCAGGGCTACGAAGTGGGCAAGAGCCTGTGCGACGACACCAAGCTGGACTACTGCAAGGAAATGATGGCCAAGGCCAAGGAGAAGGGCGTGAAGCTGCTGCTGCCCGTGGATGCAGCCTGCATCAAGGACTTCCCCGATCCCATCGACGCTCCCGTGGATGTCACTGTGGTGCCCGTCACCGCCATCCCTGCTGACATGGAGGCTGCGACATCGGCCCCGAGACCATGAAGCTGTTTGCCGATGCTGTCAAGGCATCCAAGACCGTGGTGTGGAACGGCCCCATGGGCGTGTTCGAGAACCCCACCCTGGCAGCCGGCACTCTGGCTGTTGCCAAGGCTATGGCTGAGAGCGATGCTACCACCGTGATCGGCGGCGGCGACAGCGCAGCAGCTGTGCAGCAGATGGGCCTGGGCGACAAGATGACCCACATCTCTACCGGCGGCGGCGCTTCTCTGGAGTATCTGGAGGGCAAGGAGCTGCCCGGTATCGCTGTGATCCAGAACGCATAAGCATCTGAACCAGCATCACTGAGGTGCGGCGGCATATACGCCGCCGCACTTTTTATTTTGGGTAATAAGATCTCTCAGCTTGCCGACGTTCGCCAGCCCCCATCCGGGAGGCAGGAGATGTCGTTTATCCTGCCTCTCCTGCCGGGAGAGGCGGCACCGAAGGCGGCGGAGAGATATTTTGATAAGGAGATCGTAAGAATGGATAAGGCAAAGCGTAAGGCAATCATTGCAGGCAACTGGAAGATGAACAAGACCGCCACTGAGGCAGCCAAGCTGGTGGATGAGCTGATCCCCGCCGTCAAGGATGCTTCCTGTGAGGTCGTTATCTGCACCCCCTACACCGATCTGGTCACCGCCGTGGAAAAGACCAAGGGCACCAACATCCATGTGGGTGCTGAGAATGTCCACTTTGAGAAGTCCGGTGCGTTCACCGGCGAGATCAGCGCCGATATGCTGGTGGATCTGGGCGTGGAGTACGTCATCGTCGGCCACTCCGAGCGCCGCCAGTACTTTGCAGAGACCGACCAGACCGTGAACAAGCGCGCTCTGGCTGCCCTGAATGCGGGCCTGAAGGTCATCATCTGCGTGGGCGAGAGCCTGCAGCAGCGCGAAGAGGGCGTGACCGAGGAGCTGGTGCGGATGCAGACCAAGATCGCCCTGCGCGACGTGACCGCCGAGCAGATGGCAAATGTGGTCATTGCTACGAGCCCATCTGGGCCATCGGCACCGGCAAGACCGCGACCGCTGACCAGGCCGAGGAGGTCTGCGCTCAGATCCGCAAGGTCATTGGCGAAGTGTACGGCGAGGCTGTGGCCGAGGCCACCACCGTGCAGTACGGCGGCAGCATGAATGCCAAGAACTGCGAGGAGCTGCTGAGCAAGAAGGATGTGGACGGCGGTCTGATCGGCGGTGCATCTCTGAAGGCTCCTGATTTTGCTGTTATCGTCAATGCCGCTTCCAACGGCTGAGAAAGCCTCTGACCTGTTTTCCCAGCGCCCGGCTGCGCCGTTTTTCCAGCGCTGTGCCGGGCGCTATTTGTTCTAAATCAAAGGAGATTCAACGTTATGTCCAAGAAACCTGTACTTCTGTGCATCATGGATGGCTTTGGCTGGGTGCCCAACGAGACCTACGGCAATGCCGTGGTCGCCGCAAAGACCCCCCATCTGGATGCCTGATGGCAAAATATCCCATGACCACCATCGAGGCCTCCGGCATGGCTGTCGGCCTGCCCGATGGTCAGATGGGCAACTCTGAGGTGGGCCACACCAACATGGGCGCTGGCCGCATCGTTTACCAGCAGCTGACCCTCATCACCAAGTCCATCCGGGACGGTGAGATGTTCAAGAACCCCGTGCTGGTCAAGAACATGAAGGCTGCCATTGAGGCAGGCAAAGCCATCCACCTGATGGGCCTGGTGGGCACCGGCGGTGTCCACAGCCACGCTGACCACTGGTTCGGCGTGCTGGAAATGGCAAAGCACATGGCGCAAAGGAAGTCTACCTGCACTGCATCACCGATGGCGTGATACCGACCCCCACGCAGGCAAGGGCTTCCTGGCTGACCT
>ENA-OQCN01000975-OQCN01000975.1-human-gut-metagenome-genome-assembly--contig:-NODE-975-length-14891-cov-4.989908_pt1 | contig 14891 bp, 17 predicted proteins | sample MGYA00242497_ERZ504576 | MGnify/ENA primary metagenome ERZ504576 (study PRJEB26092, sample SAMD00036296) | human gut metagenome | host: Homo sapiens | study: EMG produced TPA metagenomics assembly of...
TGAATGTTGGAAATGGATAAGGTGTAACTGTGCTTCATGGAGAAAGGTTGGTTAACGAAAGAAAAACGAAAAATTTTATATTGTGTAGTAACTAGATTAGAGATAGATAAATTAAAAATATGGTTTTAGATATAGATGAAGGTGCATTTGTAACTATTAATCCTGTTAGTGATATTGTAGGTGGAAGATTGAGAGTAAAGAAAATCATTAAATAATATATTAAATGTATAATTACATAAATAATTTGTAACTTTTTAAAATGCTTGACGATATAATAACTAGCGAACTATAATACAAGGTATAAGAAAACTTTATATAATTTAATAAAATAATAAAATAATATATAAAAATATAGCTACAAATTATGTGTTTTTGCATTTACATATATTATGAAAATCCAATTAGGGAATAAATAATATTCTTATTATTTTATATAAATATTGGGTCTAATATGATATTTTTCATTCATACCTTAGTCAGGAAAAATGAGTGGGTCTAGTATTTAATTTATTTAGGAGGGGTACTGTGGAAAAGTATAATTCTATTTGGGACATGTACCAAAAAAAAGGAATGAGTCGTCGTTCCTTCATCAAAGCTTGTACAGCAATGGCTGCTATGCTTGGCATAGCTCCAAGTATGTTATCTGAAGTTGTAGAAGCAGCAGAAAAAAAGATTACCAGTTGTGGTATGGCTTCATGGTCATGAATGTACAGGCTGTAGTGAAGCTTCATTCGTTCTGGAGCACCAATGGCATCTGACGTAGTGTTAAATATGATTGCTTTAGAGTATGACGATACTTTAGCAGCTGCCAGCGGACAACCATTTGAAGAACATCTTCAAGAAATTATTAAAGCATATGATGGTCAATATATTTTGGCTGTAGAAGGAGCAGTACCTGCTCTTGCAGATTCTGGCTATTGTATGGTAGGTGGTCATGCTTTCATTAATCAGTTAAAAGAAGCAGCAGCTCATTGTGCTGCAATTATTAACTATGGTTCTTGCTCTGCATGGGGCGGTATTCAAGCTGCTAGACCAAATCCTACACAATCTACTGGCGTACCTAATATTATTGGTGATAAACCTATTATCAATGTACCAGGTTGCCCACCAATTCCAGAAGTAATGACTGGTGTTATCGCTCATTATGCTATGTTTGGTAAATTACCACCTGTAGATAATGAAGGACGTCCAAAACAATTCTTTGGTAATCGTTTGCATGATACTTGCTATCGTCGTCCATTCTTTGATGCTGGTCTTTTTGCTGAAGATTTCAATGATAAAGGTGCTAAAGCAGGTTGGTGTTTATATAAATTAGGTTGCCGTGGACCTGAAACTTATAGCTCTTGTGGTAACCTTCGTTGGTGGAATGGTTTATCTTATCCTGTACAATCTGGGGCAAGTTGTATCGGTTGTACAAACAAAAACTTCTGGGATGAAGATCCATTATATGAACGTATACCAGATGTTCCAGGTATTAGTAGCCTAGGTCTTGGTAATATTGATACAGTTGGTGGTATTGCACTTGGTGCTATGGCTGTCGGTATCGCAGGACATGCAGCTACATCTGCTATTCAGAAAAAGAAAAGAGATGCAGCTGAAGCTAAAAAAAAGCTCTGAAAGAAAGGACGGTTGATAAATAATGGCACATATAGTAGTAGACCCAATAACACGTATTGAAGGACATTTACGTGTAGAAATTGAAGTGGAAGGCAATAAAGTAACAGATGCTATTTCTAGCGGAACAGCTTGGAGAGGTCTTGAAGTAATTGCTAAAAATCGTGACCCTCGCGATTTATGGGCATATATTCAACGTATTTGTGGCGTATGTACTAGTTCTCATTCTTTGGGCTGTGTTCGTGCAGTAGAAGATGCACTCGGCATTAAAATTCCTAAAAATGCAAACTATATCCGTAATATAATGGCAGCAACACTTACTGTTCATGACCATTTAGTACATTTTTATCATTTACATGCATTAGATTGGGTTAGCCCACTTGAAGCATTAAAAGCAGACCCAACAGCAACTGCTAATTTACAAAATGCAGTGCTTGCAAATTATAAATTACCATTTAATGGTCCAATGGAATATGATTTTTCTGCATATCCAAAAGATTTCCCAAAAGCAACACCAGCATATTTCCAAGCAATTAAAGATAAAGTTCAAGCTTTAGTTAGCGGTGGACAGCTTGGTATTTTTGCTGCAACTGGTGGGATCATCCAGATTATCAAATTCTTCCTCCAGAAGTACATTTAATGGCTATCGCTCATTATTTAAATATGCTCGATAAACAACGTGAAGTAGTTATTCCTCATGTTATTTTTGGTGGTAAAAATCCACATCCTCATTATGTTGTTGGTGGTATGCCATGCGCTATTTCCATGGACGAAATGAATGCTCCTGTTAATAGCCAGCGTTTAGCTGCTGTAGATACTTCCATCAATTTAAGCATGGATTTAGTAAATAATTTCTATTTACCTGACTTATTAGCTATTGGTCATATTTATGCTCAGAAAGGTTTAATCACTGGCGGTGCTGGTCTTGCTAAAGAACGTGTATTAGGATTTGGCTCCTTCCCAGAAGAACCATTTGCAGGTACAGCTAATGGTGGAGATTGGTTCAATCAAATCATGATTCACTGCAATGCTGTAGTTGAAAACTTTGGTGCTGGCGTTATGAACGCAAAAGTTACTGAAGTTACAGCTGATGACTTAAAAGATCCAGAAGTATTAACAGAAACTACAACTCATGCATGGTATAAAGATGGCGATGCTCTTCATCCATGGGATGGTAAATCTGAAGCTGAATACACTGGTGATAAAAACGGTAATAAGAGCCATTGGGAACAGCTTAATGAAAAAGGCAAATATTCCTGGATTAAAACACCATTATGGCGTGGCAAAATGGCAGAAGTTGGACCTCTTGCTCGTTATATTATTATTTATACAAAAGTTAAACAAAATCTTCTCCAACCAAATTGGGCAGAAAAGATGATGGTAGATCAAGTAGATGCTATTTCTAAATTATTAAATGTAGCACCAGAAGTATGGTTACCATCTACACTTGGACGTACAATTACTCGTGGTTAGATGCACAGCTTAATGCTTGCATGAATAAATATTTCTTCGGAAAACTCATTAAAAATATTGCTAATGGTGATACAGATACAGCTAATACTACTAAATGGGATCCATCTACATGGCCAACTGAAGAAGTAAAAGGTGTAGGTCTTTATGAAGCTCCTCGTGGTGCACTTAGCCATTGGGTTGCAATTAAAGATAAGAAATGTAGCAATTATCAAGCAGTAGTACCAACTACATGGAATGCTTGCCCTCGTGATGAAGTGGCAGGTCAAGGTGCTTTTGAACGCGCTATGATGGATACTGCTGTTAAAATTCCAGAAAAACCATTAGAAATTGTCAAAGCTATACGTTCTTTTGACCCATGTATAGCTTGTGCTACTCACTTATATGATGCGAAGGGAAGAACAATAAGTACAGTTAATACTGACCCTTATATTAGGGGTGGTTTAAATGGCTAAGTTAGTTCATCCAAGGGGACAATTAAAGAAATATTATATTTTTAGTCCATTTTTAAGAATATTTCATTGGATTATGGTTTGGTGTATTGCTGGATTATTTATTACAGGATTGTTGATTATGGACCCTATTTCTGGTGGCCCAGGTCATGAACCAACTTTTGCAGATTGGCGTTTATCTGTAGATTTAATCCGTAATATTCACTTCTTATTAGGCTTTATTTTTACAGCTTCATTTACTTTGCGTATTTATGGCTGGATTATCAATCGTGGTGACCGTTTGTTACCTAAATTCTGGACTACTAAATACATGGAAGAAACTGTAGAAGTAGCACTTCACTACAGCCTATTAAAATATTCTCATAAACCATATTTACGTAATCCTTTGGCTCGTGGCTCATATTTAGCATTATATGTTATGGTTTTAGTAGAAATCGTAACAGGTTTTGCTATGTACTATATGCCTAACTCCACAGGTGTACCAGCTTCTATTTTTGGTTGGTCAATTGGTATGTATGGTGAAATGATTTTCCATTGGGTTCATCATTATTTTGCTTGGTTCATTATGTTCTTTGCTATGGGTCATGTATATATGGTATTCAGAGCAGATTTAATGGAACGTGAAGGTGAAGCTGCTAGTATGTTCTCTGGTACAAAAACTTTAGCACATATTCCATCTGATATTGATGACCTCAAAGATAAAAAAGGACATGTTGCAGAAGATTAAGGAGATGTAATTTTCATGTGTCTTACTTGTGGTTGCCTTTTTGGTGGAAAAGGTAATAAATTAAGATTTAAAGTTGAAGGATATACAAAGGAAAATGCTAAAGAACTTAAAGAAAGTTTATTAGGATTACCTGGAGTATATAACGTTCATATTCATGCGCATAACGGTGAAACAACGATTAATTATAATCCTGCTAAAACACCGCTAACACAGTTGACGGCTGAATTTGCTCAGCGTGGGTTGACTGCTCTGTTATAAGGAGATAAAAACAGTCGGGTTTTTACCCGACTGTTTTATTATTTTAGATTATGCATGAAATGGCATTAGCAGAAGGCATTTTAGATATTGTGCTTTCTTATGCAGATAAAAATGAAGCAAAAAAAAGTAACAGAAATTTCTGTTTTAGTTGGCGAAATGACAGGTGTTGTAGATGAGTCTTTAGAGTTTTGTTTTACTTCTATAGCTAAAGACACGAAAGCTGAAGGAGCAAAATTGATTTTAAAGAGAATACCACTTGTAGCAAGATGTTTAGAATGTGGTAAGGAAACTAAGATAGAAAGATACAACTTTACTTGTCCTCATTGTGGTTCTTTGCGCATGGAAACTATATCGGGACGAGAGCTTCGAGTAGAATCATTGGAGGCGGATTGAATGGATATTCCTGTAATGCAAGATATTCTTGGCAGAAATGATGAAATTGCTGGCAAGAATAAATCTTTATTTGATAAACATGGTATTTTAGCTATTAATTTATTGGGTTCTCCTGGTTCAGGTAAAACAACTTTATTAGAACGAACTATCGCTCATTTAAAAGATGATTTACGCTTAGCTGTAATTGAAGGTGATTTATTTACCGATAAAGATGCTGATAGAATAGCACAGCATAATGTGCCAGTAATCCAGATTAATACAAATGGTGGCTGTCATTTAGATGCGCCCATGGTAGAAGAAGTACTTGGCGATTTAGACCTTGATAAATTAGATGTTGTAATCATTGAAAATGTGGGTAATCTCGTTTGTCCAGCAGAATTTGTCGTTGGTGAAGATATGAAGGTTACCGTTTTAAGTATTACTGAAGGCGATGATAAACCATTAAAATATCCAATTATTTTCAAAGAGTCTAAAGTTGCTATTTTAAATAAAGTAGATATTTTACCATTTACTAATTTTGATATGGAAGCTGCTAAACATGATTTAAAATGTATTCATCCACAGCTTGAAATCATGGAAACTGCTGCTTCTAAAGATGTAGGTGTAGATAAATGGTGTGATTTTATCTGTAGTGAATTTAAGAAAAAACAAGAACAGTTAAAATTAGGAGAATAATTATGGCAGATATTTCAGTTGTAGGTATTGGCAATATCATCATGCAAGATGAAGGTTTTGGTGTTAGATGTGCAGAATATTTGCAGAAAATCACTGACTATCCTGATTTTGTACAAATTATTGATGGTGGTACTTTAGGTATGGATTTAATGCCATATATTGCAGACACTAAGAAATTATTATTGATTGATGCGATGAACATTGATGCGCCTGTAGGTAGTTTTCATAGTTTTACAGGTGATGAATTAAATGCATATTTTAAAGATAAAATATCTGTACATGATTTAGGTGTTAATGATATGTTAGCTGTTTTGAAATTAACTGATAATCCTATTGAAGAAGTCATTGTAATGGGTGTAAAACCAGAGGTTGTTTCTATGGGATTGGATATGACAGAAAAAATAGCTGAAAAAGTACCAGAAGTAGCTCAAAAGGCTAAGGAGCTAGTTGATAAATGGGTAGCAGAGTATCAGAAATAAAAAGATATCAGATACGTGTAGAAGGTATTGTACAAGGTGTAGGTTTTAGACCGTTTATATATGGCTTAGCTATACAGTCTTGTTATAGCGGTTATGTATTAAATGATGTAGGAGGCGTTTTACTAGAAATTCAGGGACAAGATATAGATATAGAAAATTTTTGTCAATGTATAAGGACAAAAGCGCCTAAAGCATCATATATAACAAATATCAGTTATCATGAGATTGATGTAATTTGTGATGATAAAGAGTTTATAATTCAAAAAAGCCCACAAGGTTTGACGAAAGAAACTTTGATTTCTCCAGATTTAGCTATTTGTGAAGATTGTAAACGAGAAATAAAAGATAAAAACAATAGAAGATATCAATATGCTTTTACGAACTGTACAAATTGTGGGCCACGTTTTTCCATAGTGCAAGACATTCCTTATGACCGCCAAAATACTACGATGAAAGTATTCCCTATGTGTAAAAATTGCGAAGATGAATATACTAATCCATTAGATAGACGATTTCATGCTCAACCAAATGCTTGTGATATTTGTGGACCACAGTATAAATTAGTAGCTGATAAAGTATATATAGCTAATGAAAGTATAAAAAAAGCACATGAATTAATCAAAAAAGGTGCTATTGTCGCAGTAAAGGGGATAGGCGGATATCATTTAGTCTGTGATGCTTTTAATGAAGAAGCTGTAGCAAATTTGCGACAGCGAAAAATTCGCGAGGATAAACCTTTTGCAGTGATGGCTACTAATCTTGATATAGTAAAAAAAATCTGTGAAGTGAACGATAAAGAAGAAGAATTATTGACTTCTATGCAAGCACCGATTGTCTTATTGCATAAAGCAAAAGCTTATAACTTAGCATCAAAGGTAGCACCTCATAATGCTTATTTAGGTGTGATGATAGCATATGCACCAATTCATTATTTATTATTAAATGATGATGATGTATTTGTAATGACAAGTGCTAATTTAAGTGATGAGCCAATTGTTTATCAAGATGAAGAAGCTAAATCACATTTATCAACAATAGCGGATTATATACTTTCACATAATAGAATTATTCAAACGCGTGTAGATGATTCTGTAGTGCGAGTGTTTAATAATAGACAGATGTTAATACGCAGAAGTAGAGGATATGCTCCTTCTCCAGTATTATTAAAAGGCGATTTGATAAGTGATATTCCTGTATTAGCCTGTGGGCCAGAATTAAAAAATACTTTTTGTATGACGAAAGGGCAAAAGGCTTTTTTGAGTCAGCATATAGGTGATTTAGAAAATATGGCAGTCAATAACGCTTATAAAAATAGTATTGATTTATTTAAGCGTCTATTTACTATTGAACCAAAACTTATTGCTTGTGATATGCACCCAGAGTATTTTTCGACAAAATTTGCCAAAAGCTATGCTCAAGATAATGATTTACCATTAGTACAGGTACAACATCATCATGCACATATTGCCTCAGTCATGGCAGAGCATGATTTGAAAGGTGATGTAATCGGTATTAGCCTAGATGGTACAGGTTTTGGCGATGATGGTTGTATTTGGGGCGGAGAATTTTTTATAGCCAATTTATCTGGATATGAACGCAGAGGACATTTTCAATATATGCCATTGCCATCTGGAGCCAAAGCGGTAAAAGAACCATGGCGATTAGGTTTATGGATAGCGTATAATCTTTATGGTGAAGATATTAAGGACAAATATCCTGAATTATTAAAGGTGAATTGGCAATTATTGATAAAAGCTACACAAAAAGGATTTAATGCTCCACTTACTTCTAGTGCTGGCAGAATTTTTGATACTGTAGCTAGTTTGCTAGGTATTTGTTATCAGATAAATTATGAAGGACAAGCAGCTATTGAATTGGAAAAAATAGCTTATGATAGCGATGGTGAAGTTTTGCCATTTACGATAAATAAAGAATTAGGTCAATATATCATAGATTTTATGCCTATGTATCAGCTTTTATATGATTTAAAACAGAAATATTCTGTAGCATATATAGCGAAATCTTTCCATTTGACTATGGCAAAAGCTATTTGTGAAATGATAGATTTATTGGGCAAGGAAAGTAATTTAAATAAAGTAGTATTAAGTGGTGGTGTATGTCAAAATATCACCTTGTTGGATTTAATCTACAAAGAATTACAAGATAGATATGATATTTATATCAATGAAAAAGTACCGTCTAATGATGGCGGTATAGCTTTAGGTCAAATGGCAGTGGCTTTGACTCGTTATTTACAAGAAAATGATATTGAAATAGTAAAATAGATAGGAAGGGTTTTTATGTGTTTAGCGGTACCTGCAAAAGTTATTGAAAAAAAAGACATGGTGGCGACTGTAGAAGTAGAAGGTATTCGCCGTGATATTAGCTTGATGTTATTACCAGAGGCTAATGAAGGAGATTATATTTTGATGCATGCTGGTTTTGCCATTCAAGTAATTGATGAAGAAGAAGCGAAAATCACTACTGAATTATTGAAAGAGGTGCTTGGAACTAATGAGCCAGCAAGTGAACGAAACGAAACAGATAGCAGCATTCTTGCTTAAAGAAATAGATAGATTAATAGATAGACCAGTGCGTATTATGGAAGTATGTGGTACACATACAGTATCTATTTTCCGTGCAGGAATTCGCCAATTATTGCCAGAAAAAGTAGAGCTAGTAAGTGGTCCTGGTTGCCCTGTATGCGTTACACCAAATGATTATTTAGATACAGCGATTGCATATGCTCGTCAAGAAGATGTTATTATCACTACTTTTGGCGATATGTTAAAGGTACCAGGTACATCATCTAGTTTAAATCAGGTAAAAGCAGAAGGTAGAGATATAAGAATTATTTACTCTCCTATGGATAGTTTGCAAATAGCAAAAGATAATTCTGATAAAAAAGTTATTTTTCTTGCTGTTGGTTTTGAAACAACTTCTCCTACAGTAGCAGCTACAATACTTGCAGCAAAACAGCAAAATATAAAAAACTTTTTTGTATTAACAGCACATAAATTGACTCCGCCAGCAATTGAAGCGTTGCTTTGTGATGAAAAAATAAAAATAGATGGCTTTTTACTTCCAGGTCATGTTTGTGTAATCACAGGTGAAGAGCCTTTTACATTTATTGCTCAAAAATATCATTTGCCAGCAGTTGTAGCAGGTTTTGAGCCACTTGATATTTTGCAGGCTATTTATATGATTGCAAAACAAATTCATGCAAAAGATTTTAAAATCGAAAATCAATATAAGCGTGTGGTAAAAACATTAGGTAATATGCAAGCGCAAAAAATCATGGATTTAGTATATAAAAAAGCACCTGCTAATTGGCGTGGTTTGGGTATAATCGAAAATTCAGGATTGGATTTAACAGATGCTTTCAGTGAATTTGATGCTTTGAAGATGATACCAGTGAATAAGGAAATATCCAAAGAACCTGCTGGTTGTCGTTGTGGTGAAGTGCTTCGTGGTTTAGTAAAACCTACAGATTGCCCTCTTTTGGCAAGGTATGTACACCAAATCATGCAGTCGGTTCATGTATGGTTTCTGTTGAAGGAACTTGTGCTGCTTGGTATAAATATGGTTCGAGAGTATTTCATTTTGAATAAGTTTAAAAATTTTGGTGGTGATAATATTGGCAGGTAATTTTGGTGTAAATGACGTAATTACTATGGCACATGGCAGTGGTGGTCAAGCTGGTCATGAGCTTATGGAAAAAATTTTATTGCCAGCATTTGATAATCCTATATTAAGGGAAATGCACGATGGTGCTAAATTAGATTTAAGTACAAATAAAATAGCATTTACTACAGACTCATATGTAGTAAAACCTTTGTTTTTTGCTGGCGGTAATATTGGTAAATTGGCTGTTTGTGGTACGGTAAATGATTTAGCTATGACAGGAGCTATTGCTAAATATATTTCTGTAGGCATGATAATTGAGGAAGGTTTTCCGTTAAAAGATTTACAAGAAATAGTAAATACTATGCGTAAAGCTGCTGATGAAGCTGGCGTTTATATCGTTACAGGTGATACTAAAGTAGTGAATAAAGGCTGTGCTGATGGTATTTTTATCAATACTGCTGGTGTGGGAGAACGCATAGAAGGTGTGGAAATATCTCCATTGAAAGCGAAAGCAGGTCAAAATATAATTGTCAGTGGTTATTTAGGAGACCATTCAGCAACAATTATGGCATCTCTCATAATTTAGAATTGCCAAGTGCGATAAAAACAGATTGTGCACCGCTTAATCATATGGTGAAAGAAATGCTCACAGTAGCGCCAAATATCGCTGTACTTCGTGATCCAACTCGTGGTGGTGTAGCAGCAGTTTTAAATGAAATAGCACAGCAAGCTCAAGTGGGAATTTTATTAGAAGAAGATAGTATTCCAGTGCGTGAAGAAGTACAAGGTTTTTGCGATATTTTAGGATTTGACCCACTTTATTTGGCAAATGAAGGTAAATTAGTAGCTTTTGTAGACCAAGAAGATACAGAAAAAGTATTAGCTACAATGCATAAATTTGAATATGGTAAAAATGCTAAAGTGATTGGCAAAGTCATTGATAAAGCTATTGGCGAGGTTGGACTTCGCACAGCTATAGGTGGTATACGTATTGTAGATATGCCACAAGGTGAACAAATTCCACGTATTTGTTAATTTTTATCATAAAATATTATTTATGGTTGACAAAAGGCTTATTGGCTTTTATAATATTATAAGTCAATAAGATATAGGGGTATCGCCAAGTTGGTAAGCACGGGTTTCTGAATCCCGCATGCGTTGGTTCGAGTCCAGCTACCCCTGCCATTTGAAAGTTTACGTCGCTATTATAGCAACGTTTTTTTGTATCTAAATTTAAATAAAATAAAAGCAGTGATGTAACTAGTATTACCTAGTTTATATCACTGCTTTTTTTATGAAAAATTTTATTTATTTTCTTTTAGATGTTCAAAGTATTTTTTAGTTTCAAGAGAAATCACACCAGAAAGAGCGATGATAGCAATTAAGTTTGGAATAGCCATCAAGCCATTTACGATATCGGCTAAAATCCAAATTGCTTCAAGTTTTAAGAAGGCACCAGAAGCAACTAAGCAGATGAAGATGATGCGATAAGGTAAGATACCTTTAATGCCGAATAAATATTGGCAAGCACGTTCACCGTAATAATTCCAGCCTAAGATTGTAGTGAAAGCAAATAAAGCTAAAGAAACTGTAAGGAAAATACCACCCATAAAACCATAATCCATGCTAAATGCTGTATTAGTCATAGCAGCACCAGAAAGGTCTCCAGACCAAACACCAGTTAAAACTAAAGTCAAACCAGTCATACTACAGATAATGATAGTATCAATGAAAGTACCAGTCATAGAGATTAAACCTTGTTCAGCAGGCCAATGTGTTTTTGCGGCAGCAGCTGCGATTGGTGCAGAACCAAGACCGGATTCGTTGGAGAATACACCACGTGCGATACCATTTTTCATAGCCATCATGATTGTTGAACCAGCAAAACCACCAACAGCAGCATGACCATTGAAAGCACTATCAATAATGAGTGCAACAGCAGCAGGAACATCTGAGATATGAAGTAAAATAATACCTAAGCAAGTTACGAAGTATAAAACAGCCATAAAAGGAACAATAGCTGAAGCTGCACGAGCAATACTTTTTAAACCACCTAAAGTAATACCAGCAACTAATAAAGTAAGAATAATATCAGTTATGTAAACTGGAACGCCAAAAGTCAAAGAAACACTATCAACAATAGCATTTACTTGAGCAAATGTACCAATACCAAAGAATGCAACTAAAATACAAAAACAGCAAAGATAACAGCTAAAGGTTATATTTTTTACCCATACCGAGTTCGATATAGTACATAGGTCCACCAGCAACTTGACCAATTTCGTCTTTAGAACGATATTTTATAGCGAGTAAACCTTCGGCATATTTTGTAGCCATACCAAAAAATGCTGCAACCCACATCCAGAAAATAGCACCAGGGCCACCGACTTCAACAGCAGTAGCAACACCGACGATATTACCAGTACCTACAGTAGCAGATAAAGCAAGACAAAGTGCTTTGAAACTACTGATATCGCCATCGCCTTTATTTTTAGCACTCAAGATGAGTTTCATAGCTAAAGGCAATTTAGCAACTTGTAATAATTTTAAACGCAGTGTCAAATAAATACCTGTACCAACCAATAAGATGATTAAAGGTGGTCCCCAAAGGAAGCTATCAATAGCGGAAATAATAGAAAAAAAGTCCATGAAAAAAGTCCTCCTCTTAGATAAATACATTTGTTTAGTATAGTGATACAAAAATATTTTCTATCATAGCATAAAAAAAGACAAATGTCACTGTAAAAAACACAAAAATACATTTTTATTTGAAAAAATAGCAAAAATAATTATAAAAATCCACTTACAATAGCAAGAAAGTAAAAATTTTTGACTTAATGTATATATTTTCCCTATGCTTATTTACTTTTTAAATGCTATATTGATATGTGAACTTTTAAGTAGAATTTTAAGTAAAAGAAAATCAAGGAAAATCTGAACGAAAAAAGAGATTAATTGCTTAGAAGGCTTATAAATGGTACAATATTAAAGAGAATAGGAGGAACGACATGGCTAATTTGGAAGAAAATATAAATAATGAAATAGATATTAAACATGATGAACCTGTAAAGATTCATTTAGATGAAGAAAGTGCAGAAGTAACTGCTGTAGAAGGCGATTATGGTGCAAATCAAATCCAAATTTTGGAAGGTTTAGAAGCAGTACGTAAACGCCCAGGTATGTATATTGGTAGTACATCAGCTCGTGGATTACATCATTTAGTATATGAAGTTGTAGATAACAGTATTGATGAAGCTTTAGCAGGATATTGTACTCATATAGAAGTAACAATTCATAAAGATAATAGCATTACAGTAACAGATAACGGTCGTGGTATTCCTGTAGATATGCACGAAAGTGGAAAACCAGCAGTAGAAGTAGTTCTTACTGTACTTCATGCTGGTGGTAAATTTGGTGGTTCTGGATACAAAGTATCCGGTGGTTTACATGGTGTAGGTGTATCTGTAGTTAATGCACTTAGCACAAATATGGAAGTAAAAGTAAAACGTGATGGCAAAATTCACGAAATTACTTTTGAAAAAGGTGTAACTAAAGAACCATTAAAAGTAGTAGGTCAAACTGATGAAACAGGTACATTAGTTCATTTTGTACCAGATGCAGAAATTTTTGATGAAACTGTTTATGATTATGATACTTTAAGACATCGTTTACGTGAATTATCCTTCTTAAATAGAGGTATTACTATTATTTTGACTGATGAACGTCCTGAAGAAGTTCGTCAAGAAACTTTCTATTTTGAAGGCGGTATTAGTTCCTTTGTAGAACATTTAAATCGCAATAAAGAAGTAATCAATCCAGAGCCTGTATATTTCAATGGCACAAAAGATACTACTGTTGTAGAAATCGCACTTCAGTATAATACAAGCTATAGTGAAAATATTTATAGCTTTGTTAACAATATCAATACTGAAGAAGGCGGTACTCATTTAGCTGGTTTTAAAAGTGCTTTGACTCGTGCTGCTAATGATTTTGCACGCAGACAAGGTATTATCAAAAATAACGAAGATAACTTAGTGGGTGAAGATATTCGTGAAGGTTTAACTTGTGTAATCAGCATTAAACTTCGTGAACCACAGTTTGAAGGACAGACAAAAACAAAATTAGGTAATTCTGAAGTTCGTGGAATTGTAGATTCTATTGTTAGCGAAGGCTTATCTGAATACTTTGAAGAAAATCCTGTTATTTCTAAAAAAATCATTGAAAAATCCATCATGGCATCTCGTGCTAGAGAAGCTGCGCGTAAAGCTCGTGAATTAACTAGACGTAAAAATGCCTTAGAAGTTAGCTCTCTTCCTGGTAAATTAGCTGATTGCTCTGTAAAAGACCCAGAACAAGCAGAAATTTATCTTGTCGAAGGTGATAGTGCGGGCGGTAGTGCAAAACAAGGTCGTGACCGTCGTTTCCAAGCTATATTGCCACTTCGTGGGAAAATTTTAAATGTAGAAAAAGCACGTTTGGATAAAATCCTTAACAATGAAGAAATTCGCACTATGATTACTGCATTTGGCAGTGGTATTGGTTCTGAATTTGATATTACAAAACGTCGTTATGGTAAAATCATCATCATGACAGATGCCGATGTCGATGGTGCTCATATTCGTACATTGTTATTGACTTTCTTCTATCGTTATATGAGACCATTAATTGAAAATGGTCATGTATATATTGCGCAACCACCACTTTATCAGATAAGAAAAGGTCGTAGCCATTGGTATACTTATAGCGATGAAGAATTAGCGCAAAAATTAGATGAAATCGGCAGAGATGGTATCACTGTACAGCGTTATAAAGGTTTAGGGGAAATGAACCCAGAACAGTTGTGGGAAACAACTATGGACCCTGAAAAACGTACAGTATTGCAAGTACATCTTCGTGAAGCGGAAGAAGCAGATTCTATTTTTACTATCTTGATGGGTGATAAAGTAGAACCTCGTCGTCGTTTTATTGAAGAACATGCAAATCTAGTTAGAAATCTCGATTTATAAAAATAAAAAGACTTACTACTTAAATTGAACTGCACCCCAAAAGTTGGACAAAAAACAACTTTTGAGGTGCAGTTTTTTTATGACTAAATACTCAAATGAATTTAAAGTTAAAGCAATTAAAATGGTTTTAAAAGGAAATTCTATTTCTCATGTAGCTAAAATTCTAAACATGCCAGATATAGCTCCTCTT
>ENA-OQCN01000976-OQCN01000976.1-human-gut-metagenome-genome-assembly--contig:-NODE-976-length-14890-cov-5.301429_pt1 | contig 14890 bp, 16 predicted proteins | sample MGYA00242497_ERZ504576 | MGnify/ENA primary metagenome ERZ504576 (study PRJEB26092, sample SAMD00036296) | human gut metagenome | host: Homo sapiens | study: EMG produced TPA metagenomics assembly of...
GGCAAATTGCTTAAGTTAATGACATTGGGAGTGAACAGTAACATCATCAATCCATATGGTTCTTTTTTCGCATCATATTTTCTTGTAAAACAGACAGTATCGCGGTATAATATGGGTATATAATTTTAGCAGGCTAATCACTTGTTATGCTTGATAAAGGAGGCCGAAAATGAGTAAAAACAAGCACAAATTTCTTACATTTGCTGCTCTGATGACCGGCGCAACTGTTGCTGTTCATTTCATTAACCACACGATTGCTACTGCTGCACAATTAAAACAGATGCTCCACATTTCTAATGACAATTACTTTGAATGGCGCTTTGGGAACATTTATTATACCAAAAAGGGAACTGGGTCACCGATTCTTTTGATTCATGACACTTTACCTGGAGCTTCCGGGTATGAATGGAGCAAAATTGAAGACGAACTGGCAATTGACCATACCGTATATACTGTTGATTTGTTAGGATGCGGACGTTCGGACAAATCCAGCATTACCTATACAAATTTTGTTTATGTTCAGATGATCAGTGATTTTATCAAAAAAATAATTGGTCAGAAAACAGATGTGATTGCAAGTGGTTTTTCAGGCTCTTTTGTTACTATGGCCTGTCACAATGAGAAAGAACTTTTTAACAAAATCATGCTGGTAAATCCGCCCAGCCTGACTCAATTAAAACAGATGCCAAACAGAAAGGACCGCCTGTTAAAAGCAGCTCTGGAAATTCCGATTTTCGGAACTCTGGTTTATCATATGATCGTATCACGTGCTAATATAAATAATCTTTTTATCGAGAAGATGTATTATAATCCATTCCATGTGGATAATCAAATGGCAGATGCTTATTATGAAGCAGCTCATAAAGGTGGATATTATACCAGATTTTTGTACTCCAGTCTTGCAGCTAAGTATATAATATAAATATCTGTCATGCACTTAAGGCACTGGATAACAGTATTTATATTGTTGAAGGTGAAACAGAGCCAAACGGAAAGGCTGTCACTGATGATTATTGTGCCTCCAACCCGGCTATTGAAGTTTCTGTTCTCAAAGAAACAAAACATCTTCCACATGTTGAAGCACCTGAAGCGTTTCTTGAACAGGTTAAAATCTTCTTTTAAGCCTTATATTTAAGCCAGAACGAGTCGACGAGTTGATTTTGAGACAGTTTTGAAGGATAAATTTTTTTATTTCAAGTCGGAAGAAGGCGACGTTGCGGTGACTACAGCAACCGAATTCGGACAAAATATACCGCAAAGTGGGGCGTGCAGATTGTGGAAATGATTTTTCAAACACGCTCTAATACAACAAAAAGTGAGGCAGGCATATGGAAGAAATTCTATATGCTGCCTCACTTTTTTATAGATTCGTTTATTCTTTTACTCTTCTGTACTGTCCGTTTCCTGAGAATCTGTATTCTCCTCTTCGGATGTATCAGAATCGTTTGTTATGCCGGCTGTTTCAGATGTACTGTCATCGGACTCTTCTATGCTCTCACCTGGCATATCTGTTGAATCTGATTTAGTATCATCTGTTGTTGCTTCGTCTGAATCTGTCTTATCTGAACTATCTTCTTCTGTTCCAACAACTGATTCAAATGCTGTGAACAGTTCTTTTACATTCATCTTATTTACGAGATATACTTTATTATCCACCACTGCTGCATAATAGTTTGTATCGTAGCTATAGTATGCAACTTCCTGTGTATCACCGTCTTCTTCTGTAAATGTAGCTGTCAGTTCTACATCACCGTCAGGTTCATATTTATCTGTCAGACGTTTCTGAGCCGTCATGTTGATCAGTTTATTGTAGAATGTTGTAAATGTTGTTTCATCCAGATCAGAACCATTCAGTTTATAGGTAACTGTTTCTGTATCGTTTCCATCATCATCTGTGGATGTTCACGTGAAACATTTACTTTATAATCACTGCCCTGATAATTTACTTTGAGGCTTCCGAGGCTGTTTAAAGATACATAACTTACTGTCATATCCCAGAAGTCTTCTTCTGATTTATCAGTGAGCGCGGACAGAGTATCCGTTGACATCGTATAGACTTCATTGCTGTCATTTACCATGACATATCTGCTGCTGTCATCTGTTTCATTTCCAACAAGAATTGTAAGTTGCTTATCTGCCATCTTAGTTTCTTCTTCCGAAGAATCCTCACTGTCTGAGTTTTCTGATGTTTCATCTTCTGCTTCTTCACCGTCAGTATCTTCAGCCTCAGATGTTTCATCCGTAGTTTCACTTACACTTTCGTCTGATTCTGTATCCTGTTCAGCATCGTCACTGTTTTCTTCCACAGATGAAGCATCTTCATCTGCCGCCTCACCGGAAGCTGTCGTATCATCTTGTGTGTCATCATCAGCAACTTCTTCCTGATAATCTACTGTGATTGTTGCATATGGTTTATCCAGACCATATTTGCTCTTGTCGTCGCATTTATAATCTGCAAGTGAACTATATGCCATGCTTCCGAATGAGGATACCAGAGAACTTACGGTAGCTGAGTCTGCTTTTTCTTCATCCTCGCTGCCTTTTACTGACCAGGTACTTGTATCTTCGTCTTTTGATAATTCATAGAAATTATCGCCGTCTACAGAAATTTTTGTAATGGTATCTGTATTGGAAATTGCAGGGAAATCTTCCATCTGCGCATAATCATTCAATGATTTGGCAAACGGCTCTACGCAGGAAGAATCTATCAGGTATACTGTCTTCTCATCATCATCTTTTCTTACATAATACTGACTGGTGGAGGAATTTTCATCTCCCACATACAGTGTAGTTGTTATGTCATCGCCATCTTCCTCATCAGATTTTGTTACAATCTTAATCGTGTTTGACGGAGAGTCCAGACCATATTCTGAAAGATCATCTACGTCCTCCAGAACTCTGTCCGAATCGACAGATGCAATAGCAGATGCTGCACTGTCCAGAGTAGTCTGATTTACCGGAAAATCTGTTTCGTCTTTCTTTACCCAGCTGTCATCATCTTTTTCAAATGTTGTCTCTGTATCATCAACCATAAAATCCAGAGATTTAATGTTATCTGTTGATGCAGTAAATACAGTTGTGCTTTCTTCAGAATCTTCTTCGGATTCTTTCTGCTCCTGATGGGCTACGTAGGTTTTTACACCTGCGTAAGCCCCGCAGCAGACACCAAGAACTACAACTGCAAGAACCATTTTTACAGTTTTATTCTTCATTTAAGCTTTTCTCCTCTTCATCCAGACTGCAAACCCTACAACAAGGAAGAATCCAGGAATCAGACCGATGGTGCAGATCTTCCAGAATGCAGCATCATAGTCTGTAAGTGTCAGATAAGATACAGACAGGCTCTTGGATGGGATAGATACGGTTGCACTGTCTTCTGTGTCTGTCATCCACTTCAGGGATTCGATGATCAGCTTCTCATTTCCGCCGGATACCATCTGATTTACCTGTGATTCCATCAGATTGGAAGTTGAATAGTATACGATCTGCGTTTCTTTGTCATCATCCAGAGTCTCTGTGATGCTTACTCCCAGATCAAATGGGCCAGCTTCGTCTCCGTCTTCTTTCTCCAGAGTATCACTGTTCAGATCTGTCTTGGAATATGCCTGTCTGATGTGGTGAGGATACTGTTGATCGTTACGGTATCTCTTACATCATCCATTTTTTTGATTCCCTGTGCATATGGTACAAGTACATGATATCCTCCGGAAACAGTCTCAGAGCTTGCATCTGTGCTGTTTATAGTCGGAACCAGATAATATGGCATCTGCATTGCATAATGCTGATTATCACCTTCAAATACGATTCCAGCTTCTCTCTGAACACCATAGTTTTCCAGAACTGCATCAAAGTTTGGCAGGTCTTCTGTTGTATATCAGAGAAAATCATCGCCTTTCCGCCATTTTCAAGATAATCAATAATAGCAGTCTTTTCATCTTCTGAAATATCTGTGGATGGAGAATCAATGAACAGGCAGTCTGCATCATCCGGAACACTTCCCTCTGTAAGAAGATTCAGAGACTGAATATCCATGTTTGCCTTCTCGATGTCTTCTTTGATAGTAGAATCCATCTCCTTCTCACCATGTCCCTCGAGTGTATAAAGGATCGGGAGATCTTCGGATGTTACATATCCGATCGCACTTGTGATCTGACCTTCACCGTCGAAACCGGTAGTCTGAGAGCTGTAGGTCTGATAATCAATTGTGCTCTCATAGATATTGTTGTAATCAATGACTTTATTTCTGTCGCCGCATACAACGATCAGACTGTTTGCAGAAAGATCATCACTTGTATATTCCGTTACAAATTTAGGATTTACTACAGGATCCTTCTGCTCTACTTTAATATGCTTGGATTCATCTTCATATTTCTTAAGCAGATTGGTAATATTTTCATCTTCAGAACCGCTCTGTGCAATCTGGTAAATTGTTACGTCCTTGTCCAGATCTTTCAGCATTGCTTTTGTATCATCACCAATACTGTAGAGTTTCTGGCTGCTGATATCAATTTCTGAATATTTGGACGGAATCGCATTTACGATCATGTTGAGCACTACAACTACTGCAATAAATATCACTGACATAACCATTGTGTAAGAGCCGTTTTTGATATGCTTCTTACTGATGGTGCCAATCAGTTTTCTTTTTGTCAAATTTTTTATGCTTATTATTTTTCATCTTTTCTTTCAGTTTCATTTTCTTTCACCTCCCCACTAATTCCAGCGTCTCTTCAAATAGACTGTGTTGTAAGGAACAGGCATACTGCAATCACAGAAAGAAAATATACAATTCCTTTTATATCAAAGATGTTACTTGTAAAATTATCAAAGTGTCCGCTCAGATTAAACACATCCAGGACTTTCTGAATACCGCCCTCAAAAATACTGGATTTTACTACATAAATAATAATCAGTGCCACTTCTCCGATCACACCGATCACTGCTGAGATCAGAATATTCTTGATCATGGTATAGATAATGATGCTGCTGCCAGGATCAATAACCCAAATGTCACGCATGTCGACATAGATGTCTGAGAGAAGAAGGAAGAAATACCATTCATCATATAAAATGCAAATAAGAAAACAAATGTGAGTACGCTGCAATTACCTGGCTCTCAGTTAATGCTGACATAAATACACCGATTGCAATATTTGCACATCCCAGGAGAAAGAATCCCAGGACTGCTGTATATGCAGATGCAAACTCTACTGTGCCAAACCTGGACATAATCAGCGGATAAGTACACATAACTGCCATCGGAACAGCAAATACAGTTACCAGTGCAAGATATTTACCTATTACAATACCGCTCACAGAAACCGGTGCTGTCAGAAGCAGCTGATCTGTTTTCTGTTTTCTTTCCTCTGCAAGTACACGCATAGTCAAAATCGGTACTCCGATCAGGAATGCAAAGGTAATTGCACTTAAGGTGTATTCAAATTTCGGATATGCTGCTGAAAGCTGATATGCTGAAAAATAAATACCTGTCAGTACAAGAATGAAAAAGATAAATAAATATCCTACCATGGATGTCAGGTAACTTTTCAGCTCTCTTTTATATATAGCTGTCATGGTTATTTCTCTCCCCCTTTATCATTATTCTGTTCTTCCGGTATTTCTGCTGATGTCTGTTTTACGTTTGTCTCGTTAGATCTACCGGCATCAGTATCTTTATCTTCAGGTGTATTTGGGACTTCGTCTGCAGATATTGGTTTATCGGATGCAGTAAGTTCAAGGAAGATTTCCTCCAGTGATACTTTCCTGGACTTCATCTCATAGATTGGGCTGTTAATCTCCGACATTTTGTAGAATACTTTTTCCCGAATGTCATTCTGCTCCTCTGTTGAAACTTTCACACTCCAGAGATTCTGTTTCTCATCTTTTTCCATTGTTACGCTGTTGACTCCCTCGATTCCCTCGAGAGCCTGCCTGATCTGTATTTTTTCACCTTTAATAAGCATCTCCAGAGTATTAGATCCCTCTGCAAGTTTTCCAAGATTCTCAGGAGTATCGCTTGCTACCAGTTTTCCATGAGAAATGATCAGCACGTAATCGCATACCGCACTTACTTCAGAAAGTATATGCGAGCTGAGAATAACGGTATGTTTCTTTTTTAATTCTTTAATTAAGGTTCGGATTTCAATAATCTGTTTAGGGTCAAGACCTACTGTCGGCTCATCCAGGATGATCACCTCCGGATACCCCATAATCGCCTCAGCAAGACCAACTCTCTGTCTGTAACCTTTTGACAGGTTCTTTATCAGACGGTTTCTCATGTCTGAAATCTTTACCATATCCATGACTTCTTCGATCATGTTTGCTTTTTTATCTTTTGGGATTTTCTTGAGATCTGCCACAAATTTCATGTATTCCAGGACAGTCATATCAAAATAGACCGGCGGCTGTTCAGGCAGATAACCGATACATTTCTTTGCCGCTTCCGGTTCTTCGAGGATATCGTGTCCGTCAATTTTGACGGTTCCTTCGGTGGATGCGATGTATCCGGTTATCATATTCATTGTAGTGGATTTTCCTGCACCGTTTGGTCCCAGAAATCCATAGATTTTGCCTTTCTCTATTTTAAAAGAAAGGTGGTCAACTGCCGTATGGTTACCATATCGTTTAACCAGATTGTTTACTTCAATCAATGTGTTCTCCTCCTCTTAATTTTTGCCAAAATAAAATATAGAAAATGTCCCCAGGTGAAACAGAGAATGGGGGAACCCGAGGACATCTCTATAAAAATAGTTTATGATGAAGTTGTGATGAAATTAGGATAAAAGTGTGATTATTCTGTGATGTTTGTTTGAAAAAAATAGCTGTCCCGAAATCTCGCATTTTTTGCCAGAAGATTTCATGAGACAACTATACATAGATTTATTATGACAATGGTTCTTTTAATGGTGTTCCTGCTTTACGCGGATACTTTCCAGGTGTAGATTTTTTCTTATTTATAATGACAAGGGATCGGTCAATCTCGGAGTCCGGCAATTTAAAGTATGTGATGTCTTTCACCTGACCACCGAGGATATTGATTGCTTTCTCTGCTTCTTCTGCCTCTTCCTGTACAGTTCCTGATTTATAGGAAATGAAAGTTCCTCCTGTCTTTACATAAGGAAGACAATATTCTGACAGAGTTGCAAGGTTTGATACTGCCCTGGATACACAGAGATCATATTTCTCACGATACTCTTTATTTTTTGCATACTCTTCTGCTCTTCCATGAATCGCCTTAATCCCTTCTAATCCAAGAAGCTCAAAACTTTCCTCAAGGAAGTTTACCCTCTTTTTCAGAGAATCCAGCAGACATGCCTCCAGATGTGGAAAAGCAATTTTCAAAGGCACACCTGGAAATCCGGCACCTGTACCGATGTCCATAATTGTTTTTACTTTTGTCATATCAATGGCTTTTACACAGGCAAGACTGTCAAGAAAGTGCTTTGTAAGTACTTCCTCAAACTCAGTAATACCTGTCAGATTCATAACCTTATTTTTTTCTACCAGAAATTCATAAAACTGGATAAACTGATTTTTCTGCTTCTGGCTCAGCTCTATACCCAGTTCTCTGCATCCATTTTCCAATGTCGTCAGATTATACGGCATGTATTATTCTCCTTTTTCTACCTTTATTTATTATTTTGTATATTTTACAGGGTTGTTTTATGTGCTTTTATGATTTTATCTGTTATTTATAGTCCGTTATTTTACTCTTTTATGTACTATTTTAATATTTTTTGCCAATTTCTTGTTTTTATAAGCACATTAAAGCGTATTATATTAATTATTTCGTACTGGAAAGATACACCAGTAAAACTGATATATCAGCAGGAGAAACTCCTGAAATTCGGGAAGCCTGTCCGATTGAAATCGGTCTGTATGCTTCCAGTTTCTGACGTGCTTCGATTCTCAGGCTTCCAACTTTCTCATAATCAAGATCTGTCGGGATTTTCTTTGCTTCCAGTTTCTTAAACTGTTCTACCTGTTTTAACTGTCTGCGGATATATCCATCATACTTGATGTTAATGTCAACCTGTTCCTGTACATCCCATGGCAGCTCCGGACGTTCTTTATCAAGTGGTTTGATTGCTTCATAAGAAAGTTCCGGACGGCGGATCAGTTCTGCCAGAGTGGTTCCGGATTTCAGCGGTGTGCTGTTATAGCTTTCCAGAAGGGTCTGAACCTCTTTGTTTGCTCCGATATTTGTATGTTCTACTCTGCTGATCTCTGTTTTTATCTGTTCTTCTTTCGTAAGGATTTTCTGATAATCCTCTTCACTGATGAGCCTGCCTGATATCCCTTTTTACGAAGTCTCAGATCCGCATTGTCCTGTCGGAGAAGTAATCTGTACTCCGCTCTGCTGGTCATCATTCTGTATGGCTCATGGTTTTCTTTTGTTACCAGATCATCAATAAGAACACCAATATAAGCCTCAGAACGGTCAAGAATCAGCTGTTCCTGACCTTTAACTTCCAGAGCAGCATTAATTCCTGCGATCAGTCCCTGCGCCGCTGCTTCTTCATACCCTGAGCTTCCGTTAAACTGACCGCCGCTGAACAGTCCTTTGATTTTCTTAAATTCCAGTGTAGGATATAACTGACGTGGATTAATACAGTCATATTCGATGGCATATGCATTTTTTACGATTTTTGCATGTTCCAGTCCCGGTACGGAATGATACATTTCTTCCTGCACATCTTCCGGCAGAGAGCTGGACATTCCACCAATATACATCTCATTTGTATAGAGACCTTCCGGCTCAATAAATACCTGATGACGATTCTTATCTGCAAAACGGACTACTTTATCTTCAATTGACGGGCAATAACGCGGACCGGTTCCTTCGATCATACCGGAATACAATGGAGAACGGTCAAGGTTTGCACGAATGATCTCATGAGTTTTCTCATTTGTATATGTCAGCCAGCAGGATTTCTGCTCTATCTGAACATCTTCCGGATTAGTTGAGAATGAAAATGGTACAACTCTCTCATCTCCAAACTGTTCCTCCATTTTACTGTAGTCAATTGTATTTCCGGCAATACGGGCAGGTGTTCCTGTTTTAAAACGGAACATTTCAATTCCCAGCTCTTTCAGAGAATCAGTCAGGTAGTTGGCTGCCTGCAGTCCGTTTGGTCCTGTATAATTACTTACATCACCGTAAATACATCTTGCTTTTAAATAAGTTCCTGTACAGAGGACCACTGCTTTACAGTTATAAGTTGCACCGGAATATGTTTTTACCCCTGTAATCTTTCCGTCCTCGACCAGAAGTTTTGTTACTTCTCCCTGTTTAATAGTCAGATTAGGTGTATTTTCAAGCGTTTTTCTCATTTCATTGCTGTATGCCTGTTTGTCAGCCTGCGCACGTAAGGAGTGCACTGCAGGTCCTTTGGAACAGTTAAGCATTTTGGACTGGATAAAGGTCTTGTCAATATTTTTTCCCATTTCACCTCCCAGGGCATCAAGCTCTCTTACCAAATGGCCTTTGGAACTGCCGCCTACGTTCGGGTTACATGGCATTAATGCGATACTGTCTACACTTACAGTAAACATCACTGTATTCAGGCCCAGGCGTGCGCCCGCAAGTGCTGCTTCACATCCGGCATGACCGGCACCGACTACAACAATATCATAATCTTCTACTAACGTTCTCATTTTGTCTCCTTTTATTTTACAACTGCTCATCCTATTCTTTCAAAAATCGCCGAAGGCGATTTTTTGATTTTTATTTACCCATGCAAAACTTGCTGAATATCTCATTTACCAGATCTTCACCAACAGACTCTCCGAGGATTTTACCCAGATTTTCATATGCATTCATAAGATCTATAGAAAAGAAATCTTCCGGCATTCCCATTTCGATACTGTTTCTGACCAGATCAAGGCTTCTGTCAGCCTCTTCCAGTGCTGCTTTATGACGGGCATTTGTAATATATACCTCATCATTAAAGGAAATCTCTCCTCCAAAAAACATATCTTTAATCTGTTCTTCCAGTTCTGTAATGCCTTTTTCTTCTTTTGCAGAAATCGGAATTACAGGATGTCCTGTTTTTTCTTCCAGGATTTCCGGCTGGATTTCCGGCTGAAGATCAGTTTTATTATACAGGATAATCGCCTTTTTTCCAGTAAGCATTTCCATGATTTCTTCATCATTTTCATCAAGCGGAACAGAAGAATCCACTACATAAAGAATCAGATCTGCTTTCTGTGCCATTTCTCTGGCTCTGTCTACCCCTATTTTTTCCACAATATCCTTTGTTTCCCGGATTCCGGCTGTATCAATAATCTTCAGAGATATTCCATGAAGTGTGATATATTCCTCCAGAATGTCTCTGGTCGTTCCTGCAATATCTGTCACAATAGCCCTGTTTTCTCCGATCAGAAGATTTAACAGTGAGGATTTTCCGGCATTTGGTTTTCCGAGGATAACTGTCTGGATTCCCTCCTGGATCATCTTTCCGTCAGAAGAAGTTTTCAACAGGCGCTTCACTTCTTTCTGTTCATTATCCACAACTTCCAGAAGTTCCTGGGGATATCCATCCAGACTGATATGTTCCGGATCATCCAGTGCCGATTCTATATATGCAATGTGATAAATCAGCTTTTCTCTGATATCTCGGATTGCTTTCTGCACAGAACCTCTTAACTGATCCATGGAACTGCGAAGCGCATATTCATTTTTCGCCTGTATAACATCCATAACAGCCTCTGCCTGGGACAGATCCATCCGTCCGTTCAGGAAGGCACGTTTGGTAAATTCTCCTGGTTCTGCAATTTCGGCACCATTTTTCAGCACTGTATCCAAAACCCTCTGCATAGCATATACACCACCATGACAGTCTATTTCTACTGTATCTTCTCCTGTAAAAGTCCTCGGTGCATGCATGATCATTACCAGAACCTCATCAATCAGTTCCTCTCCATCATAAATATATCCATAATGAATGGTATGAGTCGGAACTTCTTTTATTTTTTTCTTCCCGCCTTTTGATCTGTAGATACGGGAAATCACATCCATGGCATTCTCGCCGCTGATACGGATGATTCCGATTCCGGACGCACTCATGGCTGTGGAAATTGCTGCGATTGTTGTTTCCATTTTTTTCTCCTCACTTGCCTGTTCTATAATAGTTCCGCCCCTGCGGAACAGTAGACTGTTACAATAATTCTGTCATCTTATATACATAACAGGAAAATCACACTGACTACTGTTATTTTTTTCTGCAAGTGTGTAATCTCTCTGGTATATATACAAGACTTTCCGTAAAATAAAAATGTTACTCCAGGCAAAAGTACACACGCAAAGTTACGTGTTATTCACGCTTTCACCTAGAATAACATTCTTTTTTCATATCTGCAATGAAGCAGTCATATTATTAATTTCTTTTTAATTTTACCACTACATGACGGTAAGGCTCTTCACCCTCACTGACTGTCTCAACGAATTTATTTCCCTGAAGAGCAGAATGGATAATTCTTCTCTCATAAGGATTCATTGGCTCAAGAATAACCGGCTTACGGGTTTTTCTTACTTTATAAGCAATACCTCTTGCAAGGTTCTCAAGAGTTTCTTTACGGCGCTTGCGGTAATCTTCTGTATCAAGTTTTACACGAATGTAATTTGATTTACCTTTATTTACCACAAGACTCGTCAGATACTGAAGAGAATCCAGAGTCTGGCCTCTCTTGCCGATAAGGATTCCCATATCTTCACCTTCAAAGTCAACTTCCAGACTTCCGTCCGTTGTGTTATATTCAGATGTAATCTCTACTTCTCCAAGATTCATGGACGCAAATACATCACGAAGGAATACCTTTGCTCTGTTTTCTACTTCTTTAATCTCTTCCGGATCTGTAAGGATCTCAACAGGCTTTGCCGATTTTACCGGTTTAGCCGTCTTTTCTCTGATTTGTTTCTCTTTTGGCTCTCTGAATTCTCTCGGCTGTTTTTCTTTTGCAGCCCTTTCCTTTACAGGTTTTGGCTGTCTTGGTTTCTCAGAAACAGCTTTCGGCTCTTTGATTTCTTTCTTTACCGGTTTTATAGCTTCCGTTTTCTTTTCTTCCTGAACCGGGGCTTCCTCTTTGAAGGAATCGAGTTTCACTGTCTCTACGATCTCCTTCATTTCTTCTTCCTCAGAAACCGGCTCAATCTTACGAACCTTAATTACTGCAGCTTGCTTCCGATTCCGAAAAATCCGTTGCTGCCTTCACTTATTACCTGAATCTCAAGCTGGTCACTGGATACGCCAAGCTCGATACATGCTTTTGTAATTGCTTCACTCTTTGTTTTCGCTGAAAACTGGATATAATCCTCCATGCCAACCCCTCCGTTCCTGACTACTTCTTCTTATTACGCTCATCAAATGCTTTTACCAGATTGGCCTTTGCAGTAATGCTGCCAGGTTTTGCATTCGCAGCGTCTTTGTAAGCTTCTTCAACCTTCTTGGCTCTTGTCTCAACATTTGTATTGCTGCTGCCTTTTTCAATCTTATTGATATTCTTGGCGCTCTGATGGGCCTGATTTGTAATCTTCTGAGGTGGAAGTCCCGCTTTCTCACGCTTCTTTTCCATCTTCTTCATATTCTCACTGATCAGGTCTTCAATCTGGATCTTATCCATCTTTTTATTGATAACAACCTGCTGCACACTTCTTACTGCAGCACTTGCTACCCAGTAAATACCAAGACCTACAGGGAATGTGAAACAGAATACTGCTGACATCAACGGCATTACCATATTCATTGTCTTCATGGAGTTCATCATTGCATCCTGCTGTGAATCGCCGCTCTGCTGTGCTGCCTGAGGCATCAGTTTTAAGTTGATCATCTGTGTAGCCCACGCAAGAATCGGGATAAGAATCGCAACGATAGCAAGAAGAACAGATCCACCTACAAAAGCTGCTTTAATATAAGTCAGTGGCTGATCAGCGATATTCAGACCAAAGAAATTCTGCACATGTGAAATCTCTTTTGCAGTGCTGTTCAGTGTATCAGTAAATCCTGCAAACTGGCTTGTCTCAGCAAGTGTTTTCCACTGAGAAGGTGATAATGCATACAAAAAGTCTGTGACTGAATTACTTGTAGCTTTACTTCCATCCATAATAAGCTGAACTCTTGTCATCTTATTATCTGTGATAAACTGCTGAAGGATATCTGTATATCCGTTTACACCTGTAATACTGGTAACTGCAGATGCAAGGATATCCCTTACACTTCCTACATATGCCGGAATTTTATAAATTACCTGATATAAGGCCATCAAAATAGGGAACTGGATTGCAAGCTGTACACAGCTTCCTGTAGGAGATACGCCGTATTTCTGATATACAGCCTGTGTTTCCTCCTGCATTTTCTGCATTGCAGCAGTATCGTTGTTTTTTCCCTTGTACTTCTTTTGAATTTTCTGAAGTTCCGGCTGCATGATCGCACTCAGCTTAGAGAATTTCTGCTGTTTAATCTGCAGTGGGGTCATAAGAGCATAAATAAGGATACTGAAGATGACAATACAAATACCGATATTCTGAATTCCAAAGATATTCAGCAATCTGTAAATACCATCCATGATCCATCCCATAACGGTCGCAAGCTGACCAATGATAGGAGTGCTGCTCTTTGTCGCTAAAATCATTTCCAAGTTCATTTCCTCCTAGAATCCATAAATGACAGGAGGTTCCTTCGATCGATCAATATTCAATTTTCAAGTACATTCCTGTCTTTACGGTACAGGGTCATAGCCTCCGTGGGAAAAAGGATTACAGCGAAGTATCCTCCATACCGCAAGAAGACCGCCCTTTAATGCACCATATTTTTCGATTGCTTCTAAACCATATTGAGAACATGTGGGAATATAAGGACATTTTGTTCTCTTCATCGGTGATATATACTTTTGATAGAGTTTAATTATTCTGATCAGAAACTTCTTTATCATTGTTCTTACCTGCTATGCAGTGCTTTCCCGCCAGATGCATCAGCGCACTCTCTATCTCTTGATAGGTTCTGTCCTTTGCCTGTGGGCGTGCAACTACTACAATGTCCAAACTGTTTTCAAATTCCGCTTCATTCAACCGATAACTTTCTCTTATCAATCTGGTGAGTCTGTGGCGAACCACACTATTCCCTACTTTTTTACTTACTGATATTCCCAGACGATTCTTCATGTACTGATTTTTCAGTACGTACATCACCAGATACCGATTACCTTTTGATGTTCCATGTTTATATACTTTTTGAAAATCTTGATTTTTTTAAGGACTCTGATCTTTGCATAGAATCCCCTTTCATAATCTCTTTTTTAAGAGAAGAAAAGACCACATAACTGCGGTCTTATTCTTAGGCTGATAAATGCTTTCTTCCTTTTAATCTTCTGGCAGCTAATACTTTACGACCACCTTTTGTACTCATACGAGCTCTGAAACCATGAACTTTCGCTCTGGATCTCTTTTTTGGCTGAAATGTCATTTTCATAGGTAAAGCACCTCCTTTATCTATTATCCATGTTAAATTTTGTAACTTTTTAAGTATGACAGACACCGGATTCTACAGCTCTCCTGCCCGCCAACTTTACTTATTAGAACATCATTTCAATTATATTCATAAAGGGTGGATTCGTCAAGTATTATTTACACAAAGATTTAAATGGTTTTTTATGCCATTGTGGATTACATAATTGGTTTACGTAATATTATCCACATTTTGTGGATAACTTGTGGATAACTTGTGGAATACCTATATATCTTTCCACTTTCTCCTGTCTATTTTACACATATCTTCAAAAAATGCTTTTATTTCTACTTTTCTTACTGTGCATAAAATTATCCCCATTTTTTATCGTTTTTAAAAGAATAACGTCACATTATGGTAACCGGAATTGGCTTTCCACTGTTATCCAC
>ENA-OQCN01000977-OQCN01000977.1-human-gut-metagenome-genome-assembly--contig:-NODE-977-length-14869-cov-2.403134_pt1 | contig 14869 bp, 17 predicted proteins | sample MGYA00242497_ERZ504576 | MGnify/ENA primary metagenome ERZ504576 (study PRJEB26092, sample SAMD00036296) | human gut metagenome | host: Homo sapiens | study: EMG produced TPA metagenomics assembly of...
TCGATTATCTATTCTAATCCGAATAATCCGGCATGGATTTGTCTGGAAGAGGAGGAGTTGCAGATAATCGGCGAACTGGCAACCCAATACGATGTGATTGTCATGGAAGACCTCGCTTATTTCTGCATGGATTTCCGTCGGGATATGGGCATCCTTTCGAACCGCCTTATCCGCCCACTGTGGCAAGATATACGGATAATTATATCCTGATGCTTTCTTCTTCCAAGATATTCAGTTATGCCGGACAGCGTATGGCATTGGCATGTATCAGCGACAAACTGTTCGACCGCCAGTTCCCTGCCTTGGCAGAACGGTATAAAGATGCAGGGGTGTTCGGTCCTACGCTGATTGCTTCCATTCTTTATATGATTACTTCGGGATGTACGGCTTCCACTCAGTATGCATACGCTGAAATGCTTCGTCTGTCTACCGAAGGTAAAATCAATTTTGTGGAAGATACCCGCGAATATGCCCGTCGTGCGGAACGCATGAAGAAAATATTTACCGACAATGGTTTCCATATCGTATATGACTATGATGCTACCCAGGTGGTGGGAGATGGTTTCTTCTTTACCATTGGTTACGGAAATATGACAGGGGGTGAATTGCTCCGGGAGTTATTGTATTATGGGGTAAGCAGCATCTCGCTTTCTACTACCGGCAGCGAGCAGGAAGGTGTCCGCGCCTGTACGTCACGGATGCGCGATGAACTTTATCCGGTGATGGAGGAACGCATGAGAGCTTTTCATGAAGATCATTGAAAATAATGTGCTAATAGGATAATGTGCCGATTGCCATACAGTGGGTTTGTGTGCCAGTACATTGGCAGATTAGCACATTGAAAAATTATTTATTATGATTTGGAATAAAAATAAAGAGTGCATGAGTCGGGACGAGATGAGCGCTCTGCAGGGAAAACGTCTGAACAAGTTGGTGAACTTGGTTTATCATAATGTTCCTTTTTATCGTAACAAGATGCAGGAGATGGATTTGTCTCCGGATGATATCCAGACTATCGAAGATATCGTAAAACTTCCTTTTACTACCAAGCAGGATTTACGTGATAATTATCCATATGGTCTTCAGGCTGCTCCTGCTTCGGAAATTGTACGTGTGCACGCTTCTTCGGGAACAACCGGGAATCCTACCATTGTGGGATATACGCGTCGTGACTTGTCTGTATGGTCCGAAGTGATGTCACGTTGTCTTTCAGCATACGGGGTTACCCGTAATGATACCTTTTCTGTCAGTTATGGCTATGGCTTGTTTACAGGCGGGTTGGGCGCACATTATGGGGTGGAGAATCTGGGGGCGACTGTTATCCCGGCTTCTACAGGAAATACGGAAAAGCATGTCCGTCTGATTCGCGACTTGGGTATAACGGGGATTGCCTGTACTCCTTCATACGCTCTTTATCTGGCAGAAGTGGTGGAACGTATGGGATTGACCAAGAATGATATCAATCTCCGTATCGGAGCTTTCGGAGCCGAGCCATGGACGGAAAGTATGCGTAAGGAGATAGAAGAGCGGCTGGGATTGAAAGGGTATAATATTTATGGATTAAGTGAGATTATGGGACCCGGTGTTTCCTACGAATGTCAGGAGCAACATGGTTCGCATATCAATGAGGATCATTTTTATCCTGAAATCATTAATCCTGAAACGCTGGAACGTCTTCCGGATGGAGAAGTGGGAGAATTGGTGTTTACTACCTTGACAAAGGAGGGGATGCCGTTATTGCGTTATCGTACGAAGGACTTGACTTCCCTGATGGAGGGTGAATGTCCGTGTGGAAGAACCAATATCCGTATGTCGGGTATTGTAGGCCGTAGTGACGATATGCTTATTATCCGTGGCATCAATGTTTTCCCTTCTCAGGTGGAAAGTGTTATTTTGGATATGCCTCAGTTTGAACCTCAGTATATGCTGGTGGTGGATAGGAAGAATAATCTCGACTCTTTGCAAGTACAAGTGGAAGTCCGCAAAGACTTCTTCTCGGATGATATGGGAAGTATGCTTGCCATGAAGAAAGCGTTGAGCGACAAACTGAAAAGTGTCCTTTCCATCAGTGCCGAAGTGAAGCTGATGGAACCTAATAGCATTGCCCGTAGTGAAGGTAAGAGTAAACGTGTGATAGACAATCGGATTTTAAAATAAAAAAGTATGCGATATGACAATCAAGCAATTATCTGTTTTTCTGGAAAACAAAACCGGAAGAATAAATGACGTAACCAAGACATTGGCAAAGTATGATATCAATATGCATGCGTTCAGCATGGCGGAATCTACTGATTTCGGTATACTTCGCCTGATTGTTTCGGATGTGGAAAAAGCGGTGGAAGTACTTCGTGCCGAGAATTTTGCCGTGATGCTGACCGATGTGGTATGTATCAGTTGCCCGAATGTGGCAGGTTCTTTGGCTAAAGTTTTGGACTATCTGGCAGCAGAGAATATCTTTATTGAATATATGTATGCTTTTGCTCAAGGAGATACGGCACATGTGGTTATCCGTCCGTCTAATGTGGAGAGATGTGTGGAGATATTGAATAAATTCAATTGTAATGTTTTGACTAAGAACAGTCTGTAATGAATTTGACTTTGTGGGTATGAATGCATCACAAGTCTTTTTACCACAGGTTACTTGGGCTCACACGGTGTTTAAGCTGAAAACTTTAAGATTGAACCTGTGCGAATCCGGGTAATCTGTGGCTGTTTTGATGGAACAGTCTATCAATAGCAAAACCTGTTTGTTGGAGAATGCAGAATGTTATGAGCGTTCTTTGACAATGGGACACTCGAACCGATAAAAAATACCGAAGTATTGTACATGATTACATTGGATAATTTTGAGGACTTTGTTCCCTATAAAATATGGATGCGTGGGGAAGAGTATTATGAAACAGACGCTGTTTCCGAATTGGAAGAAATCTCACCCGGTGAATGGACTGCGACTGTAGAAGGAACAGACGATTATAATGTGGAGATATCTATGGATGGAAACGAGATAGAATCCTGGTACTGTGATTGTCCGTATGATGGAGAAATCTGCAAACATGTTGTAGCGACATTGTTGGCAATTCGCGACAATAGAAAAAAGGCGGGTAATAGTATTTTCTCGAAGATGAAAATCAAAGCGGAGGAAGCCCCTGTTTTAGAGGAAATAAAAGAAGTGGGTAAGCACTTGTCCGTCTTTGGTAGACATACAGCAACTGTTGTCTTTCATTGATCCGCAGGAACTCTCGAAATTTATCTGTGAGTATGCTTCAACGAATCTGGAATTTAAAACGGCACTTTCAAATCATTTCATAGCTAAGGAGCTATCTTTGTCATCAAAGGGAAAAGATTACAGAATTGAAATTCAAAAAGTTTTTAAAGGATCTGGTTACCATAAAAGGTCTCGTTATCACAATCGTTATGATAATTACGATCGTGACTGGAAAACTATTTTCAATCAGATGGACACTTTTTTGGAGAAAGCGGATTTCTTTTTGAATTTGGAAGCTATGGATAATTCTATTGCCATAGCTCTTCAAGTACTTCGTTTCATCGGTGAAAACTATGATGATGAACTTTTGTATGATGATGGTATTTCTTCTTCTGACTATTGTGAACAGGCAGGAGATTTGCTCCTGAAAGTGATTGAACATCCTAAAACCACTCAGGCACAAAAGATGGAGATACTTCAGGGCTTGCGTGAGATTGCTGAAATATCTATTTTTCGTGAATATGATCTTTATGATGTAGACGAATTGATGATGCAGATCAATCTTTCGATTCAACCGGCAGAAAAAGCGTTGGAATTGATTGATGAACTTCTTGAAGTAAGAAAGGGAACCTGTGATATCTATCAGTTAGTCATTCGTAAGGTCAATCTGTTGTTAGAACAGAATGAAGAACAAAAGGCGGATGATACGATTCGTCAATATCTTTATCTGACTGAAATACGAAGAATGGAGGTTGATAATTGATTGCCCGTTGCCAATATGATGAAGCCATTTGTTTGCTGAATGACGGAATAGAAATAGCGGAAAGAGAAATGCATTCTGGCACTCTGGGTGAATGGCTGAAAATGAAATTGGATATTTATGAAATAACCCATAGGGTTTCTGAGGTAATTGATACATGTCGTCTGTTGTTTGTGGTGGGTAGTGATAAATTGATATATTACAGCAAACTTAAAACTCTGGTACCGAAAGAACAATGGAAAAGTTTTCTGGATAGGATGATGAAAGAAGCCGAGTTAAGTGACTATTTTTCTTTTGTCGGAAATGATAAGGCTGAAATTTATGTGAAAGAAAAGGATAATGACAGCTTGTTCTCTTTGCTGTCGTCAGTCCGATACAATCAGTTGGAAGCATTGATGAAATATGCCCATTATTTGAAGGACACTCATTCTGAGAAATTGATTGCTATATATACTTCTTTATTGAATGATTATGCTGAACGGAATCTGGGACGGGAGCATTATGAATTTATAGCACGGGTATTATCCTGCATACGTAAACTAAACGGTGGACAGGCTGTTGTGAAAAGCTTGGTGGCAGAGTTCCGGATAAAATACAAACGTCGTCCGGCAATGATGGAAGTGTTGGGGAAGTTTTAAAAATAGTTTATCAGAATCTTTTTTAAAATTAGAAAGCCGCCTCCTCCGAAGCGGTTTCCGTTTTTCTATCAGAACAAACTCCAAGCAACTGTCAGTCCGGCCATTACAATGGCGACCATACTCATCAGTTTAATCAGAATGTTCAAACTGGGTCCGGATGTATCTTTAAACGGATCACCTACTGTGTCACCGGTAACCGTTGCTTTGTGTACTTCGCTTCCTTTACCTCCGAAATTACCTTCTTCTATAAATTTTTTCGCATTATCCCATGCGCCTCCCGCATTGGCCATAAAAATGGCAAGAACGAAGCCCGAGGACAAACCACCTATCAGCAGACCGATAACACCGGGAACACCAAAAATCAGTCCGGTAGCGATAGGGGCAATGATAGCCAGTAGAGAGGGGAATACCATTTCACGTTGTGCTCCTTTGGTGGATATTTGTACGCAACGGGCATAGTCGGGTTCTGCCTCTCCTGTCAGAATCCCTTTTATTTCACGGAACTGGCGACGCACCTCCTCTACCATGTGAGCGGCTGCTCGGCCTACGGCGTTCATGGTCAGACCGCAGAACAGGAATGCCATCATACTGCCCAAAAACATGCCGCTTAGCACTTTGGGGTTCATCAGGGTTACATCGTAATAAAGCATATAGTCAGTGAAACTGGCGTTATGAACATCTACGGTAATGCCGTTTGGTAATTCCAGAATGGTTTGCCCCAACCGGGTTAATCCGATACGGATTTCTTCTACATAGGATGCCAGCAGGGCCAGTCCGGTCAGAGCTGCGGAGCCGATGGCAAAACCTTTGCCTGTAGCGGCAGTCGTGTTACCTAACGAGTCGAGGGCGTCAGTACGTTTGCGTACTTCTTTGCCCAGTCCGCTCATTTCAGCGTTACCGCCGGCATTGTCTGCAATCGGTCCGTAAGCATCGGTAGCCAAGGTGATTCCTAATGTCGAAAGCATACCTACGGCAGCGATACCGATCCATACAATCCCATGGAAATATTGGCAAAATCAAATCCTGAAGCGAGCCAGTAGGACAAGATGATACCGGTTACTACTGCCAGTACAGGGATGGTGGTGGAAACCATACCTAGTCCGATACCGGAAATGATAACGGTGGCCGGACCGGTCTTTCCACTTTCGGCCAACCGTTGTGTGGGTTTATACGATTGAGAAGTATAATATTCGGTGGAACGGCCGATAACGATACCTACTATTAATCCCACTACCACAGCAAAGGAAATGTTTACCCAATTTTCCAAACCTAATGCCCAAAGGATAAGGAAAGTGGCAACGACAATCAGTACCGAACTTAAATTGGTTCCTGTGGCCAATGATCCGAGTAATTCCTTCATTCCTGCATTTTCTTTAGTACGGACGGCAAAAATACCGATGATAGAGAGAACGATACCCACTGCCGCAATCAGCATAGGTGCGATAACCGCTTTAAACTGCATCACGGTATCATCCGAGCCAATAAAAGCGGCAGCACCTAAAGCGGCGGTAGCCAGAATAGAGCCGCAATAGGATTCGTACAGATCGGCGCCCATTCCGGCTACGTCACCTACATTGTCTCCCACATTATCGGCAATGGTTGCGGGGTTGCGGGGATCATCTTCCGGAATACCGGCTTCCACTTTACCTACCAGGTCGGCCACCTACATCGGCTGCCTTGGTATAGATTCCACCTCCTACACGGGCGAAAAGTGCTTGTGTGCTGGCTCCCATACCAAAGGTAAGCATGGTGGTTGTGATGACACATAATTTAGCAGAAGGTTCAAGGCATCTGTGGGAATGCAATAGTCCAATAATATGTACCAGAAAGAAATATCGAGTAGTCCCAAGCCGACAACGACCAACCCCATAACAGCTCCGCTACGGAAAGCTACACGCAGTCCTTTGTTCAGGGAGTGTTGGGCGGCATTGGCGGTACGTGCAGAAGCGTATGTAGCCGTTTTCATTCCTAAAAAGCCGGACAGTCCGGAGAAGAAACCGCCGGTAAGAAAAGCAATGGGCACCCACGGATTTTGTAAGTTGAAGCCGTATGCATGATAGAAAACAGAATAACTAATCCCAGAAATACCAGCCCTACCACCTTGTATTGTTGTTTCAGATAGGACATGGCGCCCTGGCGCACATAAGAAGCGATTTTCTCCATCGTCGGAGTTCCTTCGCTTTCAAGCATCATTTGTTTGTAGAAATACCATGCAAGTACCAATGCCAAGAGGGAGGCAATGGGCACAATCCAGAATAGATACGTTTCCATACGCAGTATTGATTTAAAAGTTGGTTTTGCCCAAAGATAGCAAAAAATAAATGATATTCAATAGGATAGGTCGTATTTTTATCAATTAATATTTGCGGTGCTTTTCTAATTAAGTTTAGGGGGGAATAAATATCAATATCTGTAACTTGGAACACATGTACCTGTTCCTGTGTTTCGTCAAAACACGATGAAAGGTAAACAAGACGTTAAAAAACAGTTTCACCACAGATCAAATCTGTATAATCTGTGGTGAATTTAAAACTCAGGCTTTGTATTTACCATACAGCTTATCTATCAGATCAGCGCGTCCTATTTTGCGCAATTCATTGATGATAGCACGTCGTTCTTCGGGTTTATACCAGAAAAAGAACATCCGTTGAGCCAGTTTTTCTTTTGGTGTTTTAGCGGAAAATACCGGTTGCAACGTATATGGATGATAACCTGTGTACCAGGTTTCAGTGGCTACAGTCATCGGAGTAGGAGTAAAGTCCTGTACTTGTTCCAGATGGAAATCCAATTTCTTGGTGATCACTGCCAGTTCTGCCATATCTTCTTCCGTACATCCGGGATGGCTGCTTATAAAATAAGGTATAATCTGCTGCCGCATATTCAACTCCTTATTTATTTTGTCGAAAGTCTTTTTGAAGTCATAAAATTGTGAAAACGAAGGTTTCCTCATGATTTGCAGCACTTGGTCGCTGGTATGTTCCGGAGCCACTTTCAAGCGCCCGCTGACATGATGGGCTATCAGTTCGCGGTATATTCAGCCGTACTTCGGTTTACTGCCGGATCTTTGCTTTGATATTGTAACAGGTCATAGCGTACACCGCTTCCGATAAAGCTTTTCTTGATACCGGGAAGTGCGTCTACCGAATGATAAATATCCAATAAGGGGCGATGGTCCGTGTTCAAATTGGGACATACTTTGGGATGGATACATGACGGCCGTTTGCATCGCCGGCAAATTTTCTCATCTTTACCACGCATGGCATACATGTTGGCGCTAGGTCCTCCCAAGTCACTCAGATAGCCTTTGAAATCAGGCATTTCAGTTATGGCTCTCACTTCTCTTAAGATACTCTCTTTACTTCGGCTTACAATAAATTTCCCTTGATGGGCGGAAATGGTACAAAAGGCGCATCCGCCAAAACAACCACGGTGCAGATTGACCGAGAATTTAATCATGTCGAATGCGGGAATGCGTTTTCCTTTATATTTAGGATGAGGCATACGCGTATAGGGCAAATCAAAAGAATGATCCAGTTCGCCTTGGCTCATTGGAGGATAAGGCGGATTGACTACTACTGTTTCATTGCCTGTATCTTGCAAGATGCGGGAGGCTTCGTACTTGTTGCTTTCCTCTTCAATGAAGCGGAAGTTTTCGGCTTGTTTCTTTTTATCTTTCAGGCATGCTTCATGAGAGTGTAGGATGATATCTGGCTTTTCGTTCACACACTCAATTACAGAGTGCTCGGACGGAACTGATCCTTTCTTACGGATAAGGTAAGCCGTTTGTGGTATATCGTGGGGAATATCCTTTTGTAAGGGTAGATGGGCTCCGTCCTGACTGTCTTTGCTTTCTTTCATTCTCTTGCAAAGTTCCGTAATCGGCTTCTCGCCCATTCCATAGATCAATAAATCGGCTCCGGAATCTATCAGGATTGATTTACGCAGGCAGTCCTGCCAGTAGTCATAATGGGTGACACGGCGCAAAGATGCCTCTATACCTCCCAGAATGACAGGTACGTCGGGATAGATTTTCTTTAAAATCTGTGTATAAACGATGCTGGGATATTCGGGACGCATGTCGTGGCGGCCGTCGGGAGTATAAGCATCCTGCTGCGCAAACGCTTGTTGGCAGTGTATTTGTTTACCATGCTGTCCATACATCCGGCGGACACACCGAAAAAGAGGCGTGGACGTCCCAGCTTCTTAAAATCGCGCAGGTCATCACGCCAGTTGGGTTGAGGCACAATGGCCACTTTCAAACCTTGCGCCTCTAATAATCTTCCAATTACTGCCGGACCAAATGAAGGATGATCTACGTAGGCGTCACCGCTGAACAAGATTACGTCCAGTTCATTCCATCCGCGCATCTCTACTTCTTTCTTGGTTGTCGGCAACCAGTCTGTAAGTTTGTATTCTTTCAATGATAAATACTGTTTTTTTGTTTTGCTACAGAGAACACAGAGATTGTTTATTATATCTCTTCTTCATCTTTATTTTTCTCTTTCTCCCATTGGATATAAAGCAGAATGAGTTGATGAAGTCCGAAAGCTTTCATGTTATTATGATAAATTACATCAATACAAAGGTCGAGCAGCTCTTTATTGTTTCCTTCCTCGCTGGTTATCAGTGAGCGGATATTCAGCTTCAGTTTGTCCAGTACCGACTCGTCCACGATACCGTTGCTGTCTATCAGATGCTGGAATAAAGCATATTTCTCAATAGTTTGCAGGTTCTCTTCTGAGATTTCCATGCTGCGTGTGCCGGAGGCATTAGTCTGTATAGTGTACATAGTCGTTTTATTTTAATGGTTTATACGGACAAAGTTAGGCGTTTTTATGAAATAACCTCTTATTTGCCCTTTTATTTTCGTTTAAAAATATCACTTGCTGCCAAAGAAGCCCAGGATGGCACTCATTACCCGTGCTCTTTCCTTCACTCCCTGAATGCTTTCAAAGGGGAAACCCAGGACAAAAGTCCGATATTTGCCTTTATAGGCGACACCGGCACTGTAACTGCCCGGATTATATACAAAAGCGGAGTAAGCAGGGGCTATCGGGGTCAGACAGTCGGGAGCGGGTACGGCGTATGTTTGCTCGTTGATAGTGCGGGGAATACTGAAACGGGTGTTGGCTCCATATATTTCTCCCGAAGTGGAATTTATCATGCTGCCTCCGAAACTATATTTTAATATGTTTTCGGTGAAGTTCAGTGCTGTGGGACTGTTCATGTTGCTTCCTATATACGAGCCGCTGAGCATCAGGTTGCCGCCTCCTTGACAATAGGTTGTGAGCAACTGTTGCAATGTGTGGGAGAAAGGACGCCTGTCGGCTCCGAATATCAGGTCTGTAATGGGGTAATCTGCCAGCCGGACAAAACCATTTTCAACGGCTTCATCACTACACGATACAAAAGAGTATCCTCCGGCTGCTGGATGGCTTTTCCATGAATGAACGGATAATCGAAAGTATTTCCGGCTATCAACATTCCTTCCAGTTCGCTGCCGCTATATCCCAGCCCGTCTTTAGTTTCCCGTCCTATGCGGCTGCGGTCGAAGCTTTGTTGCGTTCCGCAGAAGGCGGGTGTATTTATATAAGGTATTCCCGGATCCGTATTCAAGTCAAAGCCTTGCAAGAAAGGAGATTCTACGGTAGCAGGTCTGCTTAAACGGTCGAATCCGTTGACTATCAAGATTGTTCCTTTACTTTTCTTTGCCTGATAGGCTGACAGGATTTCGGAAGGAAAACTTTCTCCGCCCTTGTTGACTGCGGTTACTTTGAAACTATATACCAGTCCCGGTTCGGCTTCGAAGGTATATTCAGTACCGCGTACTAACGTTCCATTGTCAAATCCACCATGTCCCAGACGGGTATAGACTATGTATTGTTGAGCTTTGGCAGTCGGTTCCAACGGGTCGTCTACCGCTTGCCAAGTTAGTTGGAAGGTGTTTTTCCTACTTCCGGAGTGAATGGCAAAGTTATTTACCGGTAAAGGTTGGACTACGTAATCCGTCCCATGCATGGTACTCAGGTATTTTAGTATGGATTTGTAAACAGAACGTCCTACGGTAAACTTGAAACGCGGATCGTGCCCCAATTTCAAATCGGCGAAGTTCTGGTGGGAGAGGAGTTCCAGAATCATCGAGGGAACGGCAGGCAGACGGGTCTCGCTGTAATTGCGGTTCCACAGGCTGCGGCGTTGCCACCGGATACCGAATTGGGCGGAGATATCCTGTTGCAGACCGGTCAGTACCATGTCCGCCAAGTCGCGGGAAGCATAACGGGAGATACCGGCGTTCAGTTCACCATTATTATAATCGGTGGTATAGATACCAGCGTGCCTATTAAATCATCTTCTTTGGAAAAACCTGCATCGCTGTGCACTCCCAAGGTCATTTCAAAAGGAACGCCCAATCCCTTCTCCTTTGGATTGTACACAGAATTTCCGCTGAGATAGTTTATTATCCGGCTGCGGGCGTTTATATCATCGGTATAGTCATTCTTACCTTCGCTGGGACTGTAAACCGAATAAGGAAAACCCGACCATTGTGCGGCATAGCGTGCCCCTTCCAGATAACGGGGCAGGCCGCTGGTTTTTCCACCGCGCGATATGTTTCCCATTCCTCCGCCAAAACGGACGGCATCGGCGCATACCACTCCTTTTTGTCTGCTCTCATTACTTAGTACCACCATACCGTAATCGTTGGTTCCTTTGTCGAATTCAAAAGTGCCCAGATAAACCCAGGTTCCTCCCCCTATTTGTTGGTTGACCAGAAATTCGGTGACACCCCCTTTATGGAAAACCAGATATTTAGCGTCACTCACACTTCCGGGTAAAGTCTGATAAGTCACATAGACGGCATATTTTCCTGTTTCGGGAATATGGGGAATCCATTGTGCAAAGGCTTTTTCCGGTTTTTTCTCGGTGGAGGCAAAGCGGGCTGTACCTTCTTCAAAAGGATTTTGTCCGTCCCGGTAAACCAATCGTTTTTGAGCGAATGCGGGGTGGGGGCGGTTTTCCATTTACCTTTCCGGCTTTTTATCTCCTGATAGATGCAACCTTGGGGATGGGTATCATTATCCACAATCACCTCATTGCGTTGCCAGTCACGTTCACGAGGGGTATAAACTATGGCTCCCGCATTTTCCAGCATGGGTATAATATAAGGTATGACGAATGATTGGGTGAACAAGTCTTCTGTGGTACAGAACAGGCGGGGACGTTGCCATTCCCAACATCCCTTGTCCTTTTTATAATATTTTCCGTGGCTTTGCCAAAGGGCGATGTGTCTGCCTTCTAATCCTTTGCTGGCAGTAAAGGGGCGGGAATTATTTTTTACCCATGGATTACCTTTATAATCTGTCCGTTGCCATAAGCGGCTTTTGTCCTGTTTCTTTCTCAGATAGTTGGGAATCAGGTCTTCGATTGATTTGCCATCGGCATAGATGGTTATATCGTAATAATTTACAGGACCGGGTAGGCTTTGTCTAAGTAACCGGTAGATAGCTTCTGTCTTTTCGGGGGTAAACGGTTGGTAGCCGAAGCTGGGGCTGGCATATACATTCAGTCTTTTTTGTCATGATTTACTTCATAACGGTCTAATTTACACTTACCTATGTTGGCATAAGATGTTTCGTACCGGGTGAAAAAATCTTTTAGACGTTGTTCCACATTACCATCTAACCCTTGTGCCAAAGTGTGTGATATTCCTGCCATTACCAGCAGGAAGGACAAAAATATCTTTTTCATGTTGTTTTCTTCTTTATTTATGGTTGCGAAGTTAGGAATTTTTGTTAGTTTTGTCATTCTAACTAATCTATAATGAACCTAAATGAAACGAATTATCTTTAATTTCTGCTTCGTATGGCTGGCTGTTTCCGCTTTTGCCGGAAGTAAGGTAGTCGAAATGCGAAATTATGGTCTGGTACCGGACACACACGAGAATCTTTCACCCAAATTGCAGAAGGCGTTACAAGACATCAAGTCTCAAGTTGCTTTGGGTGATAAGGTCACTCTGCTTTTTGAATCCGGACGTTACGATTTCCATCCTGAAGGGGCGGCTGTCCGTGAGTATTATATTTCCAATCATGATCAGGACAATCCGAAAACGGTAGGTTTCCCTTTGGAGGATTGGAAGGGGCTGACGGTGGACGGACAGGGCGCCGATTTTATCTTTCATGGACGTATGCTTCCACTTTCTCTGCTTCGTTCAGAGAATTGTACTTTGCGTAATTTCAGCATAGATTTTGAGACTCCTCATATTGCTCATGTCAAGATATTGGAAAGCGGAGAGGAGGGAATTACTTTTGAACCTGCCGCATGGGTGAAATGCCGTATCAATGAGAAAGGTTTTTTCGAAGCATACGGTGAAGGCTGGTCCAGTGCTCCCCAGGGAGGGATTGCTTTTGAAGAAAAGACAAAGCGTCTGGTATACCGCACCAGTGACTTATGGTGTCCTATGGAAGGATTGAAGGAAATCTCTCCACGTGTCTACCATGCTCCTCAATGGAAAGACGCCCGGTTGAAACCGGGGACAGTGGTGGCTCTTCGTACTTATTATCGTCCTGCTCCGGGTATATTCTTGTCCAATGATAAAGACACCCGTTTGCAGAATGTGAAAGTGCATTATGCCGAAGGTATGGGACTGCTGGCCCAGTTATGTGAAAATATCACGTTGGATGAATTCAGCGTTTGTCTTCGTGGCGATAAGGATCCGCGTTACTTTACCACGCAGGCGGATGCTACCCATTTCTCCAGTTGCCGGGGGAAGATTGATTCTCGCAACGGGTTGTATGAAGGAATGATGGATGATGCGATTAATGTACATGGTACTTATTTGAAAATCAAGCAACGCCTTGATGACCATACGGTGATTGCCCGATACATGCATCCGCAAGCATACGGATTCGAATGGGGCGTGAATGGCGATGAAGTACAATTTGTACGTTCCGCACCATGGAACTGACCGGTGGAAAGAACCGGGTGAAGGAAATCCTGCCCAATGACAAAGATACGGTGAAAGGTGCAAAAGAATATCGTATCACTTTTGCCGAGCCTTTGGATGCGGAGATTACGGATAAAGAAGGTTTCGGCATTGAAAACCTGTCCTGGTGTCCGGAAGTTTATTTTGCGGATAATGTCATTCGTAATAATCGAGCACGCGGTACGCTGTTCAGCACTCCCCTGAAAACGGTGGTAGAGCGTAACCTGTTTGATCATACATCAGGAACAGCCATATTGCTGTGCGGTGATTGTAACGGCTGGTTTGAAACGGGAGCTTGCCGGAATGTGCTGATTCGTAACAATCGTTTTATCAACGCATTGACTAATATGTTCCAGTTTACGGAAGCTGTTATCTCTATTTATCCGGAGATTCCCGATTTGGAGCATCAGAAAAAATATTTCCATGGTGGAAAAGGAGAAAAAGGAGTAGTGATTGAAGATAACTATTTTGAAACCTTTGACCGCCCTGTCCTTTTTGCAAAATCCATTGACGGATTGATCTTTAAAAACAATGTGATCCGCCAGAATACGGATTATCCGGCTTTTCATCATAACAAGTCCCGTTTCCGCTTGCTTCACACCCGGAATGTGAAGATAGAGAAGAATAATTTTGAGGATGGGGATGAGAGTATAGCAAGAGAATAGATACAAATAACACTGATTATGCGGGTGAAAATACAATCCGCATAATCAGTGTTTTCATATCTGAAGAACTACAACGGAAGGGTTATTCTACTTTTCCGATGCTGAAGTTTTCAGGATATTTGCCTTTGAAATTCTTATAATACAATTTGACTTCACGCATATCCTTGTCCAAATCACCGCTGGGATGTATTACCTTTTCGGCTGTGATGCATTTCTTCTCGTAGTCGATAGCTACCAGAATAATAGGCAGACCGGCCCCTTGCGCAATATAGTAAAACCCTTTCTTCCAATTGGGATTGGCTTTGCGTGTTCCTTCCGGAGTGATAGCCAGATGGAATTTTTGACTCGATTTGGCAATTTTAATCATCTGGTCCACCAATGAAGTCTTGCGGCTACGGTCTACGGGAATCCCTCCCATCCAGCGGAAAATAGGCCTAGAGGCCAGAAGAACCAGTCTTTTTTCATCATAAAACCGGTTTCGCGACCTATAGCTCCCATAAACAGTTTGCCTATGAACAAATCCCAATTGGTGGTATGCGGTGCGGCACAGATAATATATTTGTCATAATCGGGAACGGATACTTTAGTCTTCCATCCCAATAGTTTGTAGTAGATAAAACC
>ENA-OQCN01000978-OQCN01000978.1-human-gut-metagenome-genome-assembly--contig:-NODE-978-length-14869-cov-2.265907_pt1 | contig 14869 bp, 13 predicted proteins | sample MGYA00242497_ERZ504576 | MGnify/ENA primary metagenome ERZ504576 (study PRJEB26092, sample SAMD00036296) | human gut metagenome | host: Homo sapiens | study: EMG produced TPA metagenomics assembly of...
CTACTGTCTAAACCGGAGGAGCCAAAAGAGAAGCTACAACTGGGTAGAATTTCTGAATATGATAGATAACAGCTATCCTTTGGTAAGACCCCGGATATATGTCAATATATACGAATGATAATGTGAACGATTCGTTTCGCAAAGAGCCGGATGCGGGAAAGCCGCACGTCCGGAATTTTGTGAGAGGTGTACGACCGTAGGGGGTGCACCTACTCGACACCTAAAGGAAAAAGGAAGTGTTTCTAAAAAAACTATAAATAAACCGGGAGTAAAAGCTCCCTACGCTGCGCTAAAAATCGCATACCTCTCCGTGGTGAGCAGCAGGCAACGATAAATGATCGGCTGCATGAGGTGTTCATGGATAGTTTAGTGGATGTATCTGATTGCAGAATTTTATGGGACTTAATATTATAGAAGAGATTACTTTAAAATAAAGCTTTCAAAAAATAAAGAAAATTTGTAATTGTTTTTGCAGATCAAAAGGAATATAATAAAAAAAAGATGTTTTTGGGAGGAGTCTACGTGGAAAGTTTTGGATGCTGGTATAAACTACAAAATAATAGTTGTACTGAAGAAAATGATACAAGTAAGTTAGAGAATAGAGCGCCAGTTCCAGATTTTGATTTGCACGTAAATTTTTGGTTTCTAGGTGATATTTTAAAACAAAAAATTAAATATCCGTATTTGGATATTGGAATAAAAATTAAAAATTATCAAAGTTTGTCAAATTTTGTTTTTAGTTTTCCTTTCCATGTAAACTCAAATGAAGTTATCGATTTATCCTCAAAGATGAGTAATAAAACGAATGCTTCGATGGTTTTTAATGAAGAGTGTGAAATTGAAACTCAAAAGGAATATACAATTGTTAAAATCCCAGATAAAGAAAAGAAAGCGGACAAAAAACTTAATATTTCCATTAGAACAAGCCATTGAAAATATTTGTGAATACATAGATTGTGGAGATAAAACCTATATAGTAATTCGATTTGAGAATTTTAAAAAATATCTTGGTAAAAATAGTGAACTAGAAGTGTATAAAGATATATATATTCGTTTTAGGATAAAAGATATTAATTTACAAGATATTTTATATTTTGATAATGAACCTTTTAATAAATCACTTGACAGTGCTTTTTCTGGTACACGAGTTTTGGATTTCAAGATTAATGAAAAAAGAAATATTGATAAAAGTATCACAGCGAGAATGGATTTGGATGAGGAGACTCTTATCAGGTTTTCACAAGTACACTTTTTAGTAATGGAGCCTTCTTCTTATGATCTGATTGCGTACACGAAAAACCAAATGACTTGTAGAGAATTGGAAAAAGATCTTTGGAATGATTATTTAAAAAGTTGATTTAGATTCTAAAGCAGGGCACATTTTGGCTTATCATTGGAGAATGAATCAGAAGATGATCATAAAATTGGTGATTTTTCTTGTTTTGCAAAAATAAATTATCAGAAAATGCAGTTGAATACAGTTTTGGCATATGTACTGGTAGTTTTGGGAATAGGAGTTATTGGTAGTACTATTGTTTCGGCAACTCCATTACTTAATTCTATTTTTTTATGGAAGAACGGGCAATATGTATTACCCAATCTAATATTAGATTTGATTTTTGGTGTATTGATGCTCTTGGCTGGATGGGTGTTAGGAAAAAGAAAATAGTTTATTAAAAGACTTGCATTTTTTGTGACATATAGTATAATGTGTTAGCAAAAATGAATGAAAGGGGGATTGCTAGATGAAAATTATTGATAATAAATTTTATATTCGATATTCAGAGTTATCCCCAGTTCAAAGAAAATTATATTATTTGCAGATTAAGAACTTTTTAAGGGAATTAATATTTGAATATAATAATTTTAATAGTTGGTTTGTTGGATTGTTTGATTCAGATGCTTTATTAAGTGAAGATAGAGAAATTTTTATCTGTGAATATGATTTTCAATTAGTAGGAGTTATTATTTTAAAACGCAATAATATTGAAAATAAAATATGTACATTAAGAGTTGCAAAGCCTTTTCAGAAACAAGGTATTGGGCGACATTTGATGGAATTAGGATTTGAATGGTTGAATGATGATAAACCATTAATAACAATACATAATTCTAAAAAGCGAGAGTTTAGTAAGTTGTTTGAGCATTATAATTTTCAATTAGAAGAGAAACGATGGGGATATTATCGCTTGTTTAGTACAGAATTAGTTTATAATGGATTCTTGCCAGAGAAAAATTTTATATTGAACCATGTTGAGATTATTAACTTGGAAAAGGAAGTGAAACAATTTTTACTTTTAGGTGGAGAAGATTTTAAACAATTTATTAACGAACTATTATATCATCAATGGTTGAATAATCAGAAGATAAATAATATAATTGCTGAACATTAATCAATGTTCTATGAAACAAGAGCTGCCTTAATGACAGCTCTTGTTTATAATACAAGGAGAAATTAATATGATTGTTGTATGTGGTATTCATGGTTCGGGAAAGGATCGGTACTGTAAAAACTTAAAATTAAAAGATGGAATAAATACTTACACTGCAAGTCAATTAATAAATCAAGTAATTCCATTGCGACAAAATAGAACGAAAAGAATTGATAAAATTGATGAGCGACAGAGTATACTTTTAGAGGCTATAAAAGAAATATCATCTCATGAAAATAACTTTATTCTGAATGCGCATTTATGTTTGGTAAATCAAAGCGGAAAAATAGAGAGAATAGCGTTAGAGATATTTCAGAATATGCCAATCACGGAAATTTATTTGGTAGAGTGCTCTGCTAAGGAAATAAAACAAAGGATATATGATCGTGATCGGATTTTATGGGATGAGGCATTTATTAATTCTTTCTTAGAAGAGGAAAAAAAATACGCTGTTGAGTTGTCCAGGTTATTAAAAGTTCCTCTTTGTTTTGTCGATACAAATTCTGATAGTCGAAAAAATATTATTTTACCAATTGCTCCTCGATTTATTGAGAAAATATTATCTGGAGAGAAAAAATATGAGTATCGAAAGACACTCTGCAAAGCTAATATCTCTAGAATTTATTTATATGCGACTGCTCCTATTAAGGGTATAGTGGGTGAAGCTGAGGTTACTGGCAAATGGGAGGATAGTATTGATGGTTTATGGAATTTGACTTATAGTGAATCGGGTATTAACAAAGAGTTTTTTGATAACTATTTTGAAGGTTCTGCTAAAGCCTGCGCTTATAAGTTGGGTAAAATAAAAAAATATATGCATTTAATTTCGTTAGAAAGTATTGGTATTGATTATACGATACAATCCTTTAAGTATATAGGTGATATTTAAACGATGTCGGGGTCCAATTACCGAGACAAAGGGCTCTGAACACCTAAAGGAATAATGGATTATCTGGGAATTCTCGGGTCAGACCATATGAAGTGCCTATAAAATGAGTAAACGAGTCCTAAAAGTTCTGTAAAGAAAGTATAAATAGTGTCTGCTGATTAATGAAAAAACCAGATTGAAACCATTGATTTTACTGCATTTTTTCACTCGAAAATGGTATAATAAAGTGCACGGTTTTATAAGTAATCAAATCTTTTTTCGTGCAGTTTTCTATAGAATAGTACCTTACAGGAGTGAAAAATCAATGTATAAATGTACTGATAATACACAGAGCAGTTTTCTCAGTTTTAACCAGCCAATAGGACTTCATATGAATCCTGAAAACAGATGGGTGAAGATGGCAGATGCCATTCCGTGGGAAATATTCGAAAAGAAATACTCCCGACTGTTCAAAGGAAAGAATGGACGCGTTGCAAAGCCTCTGCGTCTTGCCCTTGGTTCGCTAATCATCGAAACCAAGTATCAGTATTCTGACAGAGATTGGTGGATCAGTTGACTGAAAACCCGTATTATCAGTATTTTATCGGACTTCCTGGATATCAGGAAGAACCTCCGATTGACGCAAGTACGTTGGTCTTATTCCGTAAACGTCTGAAAATGGACGTTATCATGGAAACCAACGAATATATGTTGGAAGCCTTCAAAGAGAAGGAATCCAAAGATAAAAACGATGATGATCATACGAATCCGCCTTCTAGTGGTGGAGATGGCTAATCAAAAACAGAACCTGAACAAGTACCGGAGAACAAAGGAACTCTTATGCTTGATGCAACCTGTGCCCCATCAAATATCAGGTATCCGCAGGATTTCTCATTGCTCAATGAAGCCAGAGATAAACTGGAGACTATCATCATCCGTTTCTGTAAAAGTTATGGATTTTCAAGACCACGCATGTATCGCAGGCAAGCCAGAAAGAACTACCTTGCACTTGCGAAAGCAAAGAAACGCAGCACTAAGAAAATCAGAGCAACCATTCGTAAACAGTTAGCATATATCAAACGTGATATCGGTTATCTTGAAAGCTATATGGAAGAAGGTTATGCGCCGACTTCAAAGGAAATATCACTTCTGATGACAATATATAAGCTATATGAACAACAACAGTACATGTACCAAAACAAGGTTCATAGTGTAGAAAACTGCATTGTCAGTATCTCACAGCCATGGATTAGACCAATCGTCAGAGGAAAAACAAAAGCTCCGGTTGAATTTGGTGCTAAGTTTGATTTAAGCATTGATGATAGCGGTCTTGGCAGAATAGAAAAAATATCCTATGATGCCTACAATGAAAGTACAGTACTTGTTGAAGCAGTGGAACGATTCAGGGAACGAACTGGTCATTACCCAGAACGCCTACTGGCAGACCAGATATATCGAACCAGAGACAACAGAAATTTCTGTAAGCTTCATGGAATACGATTATCTGGTCCAAAGCTTGGGAGACCAAGCCTTACAAAACAATCATCAAAAGAGAAAAAGCAGGAATATCAGGATAACACCGATCGAATTGAGGTAGAGCGCTCATTCAGTTTAAGTAAACGCTGCTACGGAATGGACTTGATAAGAACCAAGCTCTATGACACAACACTTACATCGATTGCGTTATCTGTATTTGTGACGAATTTATTCAAGATTCAGTCACGAATACTTTTTGCTCTTATTTATCTTTTGGAGCTGATTGGATTACAACCTGCTGATTTTGAACCGGAAACGGTTTAATTAGCAGACACTAAATAAGGCGCGAAGCGCCGCATTTTTCGATGGATTTGTCAAGTGTTTTTTGACAAAAAAGTGGGGGATTTTAATAAAAAAGGAATCTAAAAGCCTTATATTTACTGGCTTAAAGATTCCGAGAGATTATTATAGGTAAATGGGGGAAAATTATGCAGAAGATAAATGAAAAAGTTGAATACGGTTGGCTTCAAATTTCGGATTTGCATATTTTTGATAACACAGAATGGAAAGTAATGGAAGATGCTTATAACAATTTGGAGTATAAAAAATATGTAAATTTATATTAGTAACGGGGGATTTACACAATTTTAAAGAGGACTATGAAAAGGCAAAAATATTTTTGGAAAAATTGCTGGTATTTTTTAATCTGACAAAAAAGATATTTTTATTATTCCAGGAAATCACGACGCTGGTGGATGTGATGGAAAAGGTGCTTTTACTTATTACATTGAAAACGAAGTAGATAGGAATCAGGATTGTTATCGGGATTACTTTGTAAAGGGTAATTGGTGGATTGCTTTTCAGAATATAATGCGTTTATTAAAGATTTCTACAGGGAAACAGCAGATACCTTTTATCGAAATCCAGAGCAGGTATGCGTTAAAACATGGGGGAATCGACTGAATATCATTCATTTGAATACAGCAATCAATTGTAATGGAGATAATACGTTAAAACAGATTGTTGATATATATAATCTCAGTAATTTAGGAAGTGAATTAAAAAATTGTCCTTCTATTATTGTTGCACATCATCCAGTGGAAATGATCCACCAGTCTCACGAAGCTATTTAAAACGGTTTATGACGGATTGGAATGTTAGTGCATATTTGTGTGGGGATTTGCATAAAAAGAATAAAAGAAGCGTCGAACTGTTTTCTGGAAGGATAGTTCCGGAGTTTGTATGTGGAAAAGCGGCACCAGAAATGAAGGATACTTATTCAGATTTAGGCTGTGTGATGTACTTGAAAAGCAGTGATAAAAATGTGGTTGAGGTGCTTCCGTATAAATGGGATTCAGATAATAAGCGTTTTCACTATTACGATGGATTTGAAACAGATAAGGGCATGTATTATTTTGAATTAATTCAACCACAAGTGTCTTATAGTGTGGAAAAGAAAAAGGAGGCACAGGGTATTAAGGGAGAGTCTATTTGGTTGCCGGACGCTGAAAATGCAACTGGTACACAAGCACGATTTGATACGTTTACATCGACTAAAATGATAGATGAGTTTCTAAAAACGGACTCTAATATTTGGGGTGTTTGTGCAGTAAAAGGAGCAGGAAAAACGTTTGTGTTACAGATTAAACGTGCACAGATGAGCAATAAAAAGATTTGTCTTCCTTTGGGAGTTAAACCTTCAGCGAGTAATAACTGGGCTACAGATACAGTTACATTCCAAACAATCGAGTCATTATCTGGTTTTAAAACCTTTAATAATGTGATTATTTTCTGGAAGTATTCCATCATTGTCTATGTAATTAATCAGATCATCAATCATTTGAAGGATGAAGAAGGTGAGATAGATGAGATCAACGAGTTAAAGAGGATGATTGAATCGTGGTATAGAGATTCTAAAATATGTGAAGATACGTATCTGCGTTGTACGGATGAAAACTTTTGCGATTTAAAGGTAATTGTAAAAAATATTATTTCAGATACGAGTTGGGTAAAATTGGCGGGAACCGAGTTTGATGTTTTATGTTTGATTAGACAGAAAATTGTCAAGATATTAAATAAAACAAGAAGACAGTCAATTTTAATGTTTATTGATAAAGTGGATCAGAGTATTCAGGAAGTAAATGCGGAACCTCCGGTTGAATGTGCAATATGTGAAAAGCGTAATCAGATTACGACTTGTTCGAATCCGAATAAATCACAGAAATATTGCTGGGATAATGGAACTGTATGTAAGTTTAACTGCTGTTATGGGTGCGAAACATATACCGTACCTGCAAATATTAGCTTACGTATTTATTCAAAAGATAATGATAAATATCGGCATGTTAATATCTGGCAGTATCTTCAATTGGGATTGCTAGTTGCGGCATCGCAAATAAAAACAGATTTTCAAAGTACAATAGAAGTGAACTATACGATTCGAAAAGAAGCATTTGCGTGTGAAGAGAATTTGCTTGGACAAAACAGCAAGAAAACATTGAACAATTATGTTGAATTGTATTATTCGAAGGAAGAGCAGAGAAAAATTTTTTATGAGTGCATTGGAAACCAGGATCCAGATTATTTATTTGAACCATCATTGGCGAAGGTGGATGGCAGAGAAGAAGAAGCATTTGTGGGCGTTAAGACACTATGTCATCCTTATAATCTAGCACTTAGTGAATCTGTATTTGACAGTATTTTCCGTCATTCTTTTGACAGAGCTCGTGACATTCAGGAGTATGGAAGAGTATTAACAGGACATATGCCTGAGATTAAAAAAATAGCTACAGTTCTTGGTCGAGGGGAAAAGGTTAAGGAATTGATTGAGGAGACGGCGGCCGAACTTGCATTTAATAATGACCCGTCTCTTGCATCTGGAAATGTTTGTTATTATTACGAGAAGATTAGTATGTTACCGAATTTCTGGACACAGACTAATAATTTCAAACGGTTGCTGAATTTGTTTGATAGAACTTGATGTTTATACGAGATGTTCACGATGTATGCAAAAAATTCAATGGTTTATCCAGATGTAAAGGAAATTGCAAGAAGTGTGATGCGATTCATCATCCGTTTTCAATGCTGTACAAGCTGGGAATGCTAGGAATAATACCAACGTCATTAAACAGAGAAGGGTATGTTACACAGGAATTAGACTCTAAAAAGTAACTTATATTACAGGAAATGATTTGTTAAATGTAAATAATGATTGCATTTATGTTCTTCATCCGGCCCTAACAAAAAGTATAGATAAGCTGCAGCGAAAGAAGATTAAGCATTTTAACCTGTTTGTTTTGGGAAAGGGAATGAGTGTACCGCAGGATAAGTTAATGCAGTTAGTCGCAGATTATAGAAATAATACGATTAAAAAGAGCGATTTTGACAGTAAATATTATTCGAAACAAATGAAGAAGGACTAAGTGGGGGGGGTATTGGATGCTAGAGTGTATAGAAGGGGTCAGGCACCGGAAATTTCATAAAGAAAATCTAAAAGTTTTATAAACACGCCGCACAACCTGTGCGGTAGTCATCCAATCAACACGCCTTCTGCATGGCGGGTGATAGACAGCTATAAATAGCTGACCGATAGTTGACAGTATAGACGATATAAATATGAAATAATCTATTGTTTTTAGCTGAGGTAATTACTAATGAAATACAACAGTAGTGGGTGGCTATTTACACAAGATAAATTGACAAATGATGTACACGATATTACATATGATGATATTGACAGTCTTATTCGTCTTTCATTAGAAGATAACACCTGGAGTCAAGACGTAAAAAAACAGGTAAAATATTTTGACAAAAACCCTGGCGGAGAAATAATTTTAAATCAACTGAGAATTATGAATGTTGCAGGTACGACCGTAACATTTCCATTTGGAGACATCATTACTTTTGATAGTAAAAGGCATTTTTTTCGTGGTGAGAATTCTCAGTTTGAAATGTCAGTTCCAACTTTAAATAGAAAAATAATGAAAATGTCCCCAATAGAACAGGAACTTTTCCGTGCAGTCTCCAATATGAGGATTGTACAATTTAGAAAATTTATTTGGAATATTAATGTTGTTCCATATTGGGAAGCTAAGATTAGCGATGTTAATTATACAGCTTTGGCACAGCATTATGGATTTGATACACCTTTGCTGGATTTGACAAATGATTTTTTGATTGCTTTATTTTTTGCAACCTGTAAATATGACAAGGATACAGATTCCTATAAACCGTTATCAAAAGAAGATATTGAAAAAAGTGATATTAGCCGGTACGGAATAATATTTCATTCCCCAAATTGGATGCTTGATTATATGAACGGAACTCAAGCTATTCAGTTACACGAAAAGATGATGCAACATGATTGGAGTCTACCTTTTAATATCGACTCCGGTGAGCTTGATGGTGTAGCATTTCAAATTGGATATCAACCTTTTTTATAGATGTCATTTCCAAAGTGGGTACATTTATCCTATGAGAGAAAATATGCCATTACAGCAAGATATAAGATTTGAAAAGCTGCGATTTAAACAGTCACCAGAATTATCTCAAAAAGTATATGAATTAATGCAAAAGGTAAATTGGTTTATCCATCAGAAGGAATATCTGAAGCGAGAGACATTCTCACACAGATACAAAATGCAGTAGAATTCTCTGAAGATGATTTATTATGGGTATATGATATAAATCGAGTTGATAGAAATCTATTTCCTACGTTGGAATCATTTAGAGAAGCTATTTTGGAATTCAGTGTAAATGGTAAGAAAATCCATATACAACCAAATGAAATTAAGTATCATATTGGTCGCCCATTGTTGCGACGAATTAATAAGCAATATGACAATAAAGATTTACTGAAACCGATTGGTGGAATTTTACATCATACTTCTGAACAAAGAAGATTTAGAGAAGAAAGATGTAAGGAAATATACGGGAAATTGATTTGATGGTATTTACAGTTGAAGGATAGAAAGTGCAGATAGTGGGTGTGCAAGGTGCCAGACCTCGGGAAGGGAAAATACAGTAGAAGAATAGTAAAAGAAAGGAATACACAGCATATGAACCTAAACACAATCCACCACATAGCGATCATCGTATCAGATTACGCTCTTTCCAGGGATTTCTATGTCAATAAGCTGGGCTTTTCCATTATTCGTGAGAACTACCGCCCGGAAAGAAATGACTGGAAGCTGGATTTACAGTGTGGTAATATAGAACTTGAAATCTTCGGTGTGTCCAATCCACCTGTCAGAGTCAGCAATCCAGAAGCCTGTGGCCTTCGGCATCTGGCATTCAGAGTGGATGATGTTGAAACCACGGTGAAGGAGCTGGAAGCACTGGGAATACCCTGTGAGCCAATCCGGATGGATGAGTTTACTGGAAAGAGAATGACATTCTTCAAGGACCCGGACGGACTGCCACTGGAGCTGCACGAATAATATACCACAAAAACACAGGCACCACCCCAAATAAAAGATCACAGGTAAAATACAAGAACGAGGAGCTGATGGTATGGAACGAGAATATTTCCAGAATGAACTGACAAGTCGTCTCGCCATATTCATACAGCCTTGGCATAACAATAGAGGGAAATGGAAGAGGAACCAAGTACCGATTGTAAAGTGGCTTAAAAAAACACCATCGGAATGCTAAAATTCCAAAACATAGGAAGGATAAAATATGACCAGCAAACACCAAAAAATAAAAAACTTATTTCTTCGTCAGTCTTACCTGGACTCCTGGGAAGACTATCAGAGAAGCATTCGCAAATCCAATTTTATCAAATGGGATTATATCATTTAACTGCCTCCAATGAGGATCAGGCATCTTCTTTCAGGCGTCAGATCGACAGAAGACTGGAACTGGGACAGCTTCCGGCTGCGACAAAGTATGCGGTGCTGCCTGACCCGGATGGAAAACGTGTGGGATCTGGCGGTGCGACTTTTAACGTGCTGCGTTATCTTGCAGAACAGCATCCGGATGAAGAGCATGTTTTTTCAGAAAAACGTATTCTTGTCATTCATTCCGGTGGTGACAGCAAGCGTGTGCCGCAGTATTCTGCTGAGGGCAAACTGTTTTCACCGGTACCGCATGAGCTGCCGGATGGACGGGCGTCCACTTTGTTTGATGAATTTATGATTGCGATGTCCGGTGTGCCGTCCAGAATGCGGGAAGGTATGCTGGTGCTGTCTGGTGATGTGCTGTTATTGTTTAATCCTTTGCAGATTGATGCACAGTTCAGCGGAGCTGCAGCTGTTTCTATTAAGGAGCCGGTAGAAACCGGGAAAGATCATGGTGTTTTCTTAAATGATGGAAACGGTTATGTAAAAAACTTCCTGCACAAGCAGACGGAAGAAACTCTTCGCACGGTTGGCGCTGTCAACGAACAGGGCACAGTTGATTTGGATACAGGAGCTATTCTGATGAGTGCAGATATGCTGCAGGCACTGTACGGTCTGATTTCCTCCAACGGAAAGCCTGATGAAGAGAAATTCCATAACTTTACCAATGAACAGGCGAGAGTCAGCTTTTACGGAGATATTTTGTACCCATTGGCTTCTGATTCTACTCTGGAGCAGTATTATAAAGAACAGCCGGAAGGTTCTTTTACAGAGGAACTCCATCAGTGCAGAACGCAGCTTTGGGATGTTTTGCGGCAGTACTCCCTGAAGTTGCTCTGCCTTTCTCCAGCGCAGTTTATTCATTTCGGCACCACCAGAGAACTTCGTCAGCTGGTTGCAGAGGAGATTGCCGATTACGAATTCCTAAATTGGAGCAATCAGGTGGTTTCTACGCTGAATGCAACCAATTACGCCACATATCAGTCCTATATCGGTCACCGTGCAATGATTGGCGAACACGCATATATTGAAGACTCCTATGTTTTAGATGAAACAAAAGTCGGCAACGGCAGTATTCTGTCCGGCGTGAAACTTAGAAACATCATTGTTCCGGAGAATGTGGTGCTGCATGGACTTCCACTTCGCAACGGCAAGAAGGTCGTTCGTATCTATGGTGTTCTGGACAATCCCAAGGGTACTCTGGAGCAGGATGCAAGATTCCTGACCACCACATTGCAGAAGATGGTTGATATATACAATATCCCGGAAGAACAGCTTTGGATGGAAACGGCAAAGGACATTTGGAACGCTAACCTGTACCCGGTCTGTGACACGCTGGAAGAGGCAGTGCAGTGGGCATTGACTGTCTACGAAATTGCAGATGGAACGGCAAATAAGGAAACAGTAGAAGAGTGGCTTGCCTGTGAGCGTACCAGCTATGTGCCAGCTTTAACGCTGCGGACATGGAGAAAGTCTCTGGTGGCAGAGAAAACTGGAATGCAGAATCCTTTGCAGAAAGTTCATCGACATTCTGACGAATGGAACTTATTATAAGGATGCACTGACCGTATTCGGAGCCAGAGACATTTCCAAAGATATTTATGAAACTTTGATGGAGGATGCGGAGGGGGCAGAGTTCTCTCTGAAAATCCGTATTTACTACGCCCTGTCCCGTGCAATGAAACAGCAGGGCGTGCAGTTTGAAGGCAGGTCCTATGACCACCCGGAAAGCCTTTGCTTCCAGACCATCCAACAGGAAATCTATGGAGAAGCGGTTAAGGGACTGCCAGATTCCTCTCAGTATCGCATTGCAAAAGACAGAGTGGATGTAAAACTGCCGGTTCGAGTGAATTGGGGCGGCGGTTGGACGGATACTCCTCCGTATTGCAATGAAAACGGCGGTGTTGTTCTGAATGCAGCAATTAGTCTGGGCGGCATTCTGCCGGTACAGATTACGCTGAAAAAGCTGCCGGAGTATCATGTTGAGTTTGAGAGCCAGGATATCGGCGTAAAGGGAATCGTTCATACCGTAGCAGAGATTCAGGATTGCCACAATCCATATGATTCCTTTGCTTTACATAAAGCGGCACTGATTGCGACCGGCATTATTCCGTTATCAGAAGAGGCAGACTTGACCGAAATTCTGAAAAGGCTGGGCGGCGGTATCTATCTGTCCACGCAGGTGATCGGTATTCCGAAAGGTTCTGGTCTGGGAACCAGCAGTATCCTGTCGGGTGCCTGTGTCAAAGGCATCTTTGAGTTCCTCGGTCAGGAAAAGACCAACGAGGAGATCTATCAGATTGTCCTCGGTATGGAGCAGATTATGAGTACCGGCGGCGGTTGGCAGGATCAGGTTGGTGGCTTGACCAACGGCATTAAACTGATTACCACCCGTCCTGGTATGGCTCAGAAGATCATGGTGGAAGAAATCAACGTTCCGGAAGAAGCAATGGCGGAACTGCAGGAGCGGTTTGCGGTTATCTATACCGGACAGCGCAGACTTGCCAGAAACCTGCTGCGTGATGTGGTTGGCGGCTATATCGGTGCAAGACCGGAGTCGGTGCAGGCACTGAAAGAGATGCAGGAGGTAGCCGTTCTGATGAAGTTCCATCTGGAGCGCGGTGAAATCGACGCTTTTGCAGAGCTGCTGAATCAGCATTGGGAGCTTTCCAAGCAGCTGGACAGCGGTTCTACCAACACCTGTATCGACCAGATTTTTGTTTCCAGTGAGGATTTGATCGACGCAAGGTTTATTTCTGGTGCAGGCGGCGGTGGTTTCCTGATGGTACTGCTGAAAAAGGGCGTCACCAAGGAGCAGCTGCGGGAACGTCTGCTGGAAATCTTCCAGGACAGCGGCGTGGATGTTTGGGAATCGAGATTTGTATAAATAAGTTGAACGTAAGAGACAGCCGATGTAATGTTTATGCACCAGGAGAAAATTATACAGAACAATATGTAAGAGATATGTTTACCTGGAAAGATGCTGATGAAAAAAGGAAAGCTGGTGATGAACGATGACGCAGAACAAAAACTCTGTACCAATGTTTCAGAACGCCTTTAGCAAGTCATCCCGTGATATTTATACTGCATCTTCCTTTGCTCGTTCTTCACTGTTGTATCTGCAGGAAATTGGTACGCTGTCTGCTTTGCAGCCTCATGGTTCAGCCCGTGAGAATCTTGGTTCCTATCTGTTCTTTCTTGTAACAGAAGGTGCGGGTATGTTGGAATATCTGACATTGGGGTCAGACACTATGAGGTCTGCACCTGCAAGGTGACCACCAGCAGCTTTATTCTGCTATGAGCGCTTTTGGAAATATTGGCTTTATGGGAATCCCCATTGTCACAAGTATCTTTCCGGAAAGAGGAATGCTGTATATCTCGGTATTTACATGATAGGCCAGCTGATGCTGTGGACAGTCGGGGTAAGGCTAACCTCGAAGGCAGAGGATACAGTGGAAACTACTTCAAAAAATTCATCACAATGTGGAAAAAATGTTGGTGCCGTAAAGCATTCTACATTTGACTTTAAAAAGCTAATTAACCCGGTAACAGTTGCTATCGTATTGGCATTATTCTGTATTCTTGCAGGCCTTACCTTACCGGAGATTCTGAACACAGCATTCTCAAAAATCGGAGCAACAGCAACACCTCTGGCAATGATTTATCTTGGCGGAGTCTTTGCATGTATGGATGTAAAAAAATACATTTGCAAACTGGACTATTATGGAATCGTCGCAATCAAAATGCTGATTTTTCCGGTGCTGTTTTATCTGATACTGGGGTTACTTCCAATATCGGCAGAAATCCGTATGACCATGACACTCACATCCTCTATGCCGGTAATGTCATCAGTAGTTATGATGGCAAATACATACGGCACAGACGGCGACTATGCATGGGTGGAATCCTGGTGACAACAGTCTGCTCGATCGTGACGTTACCGTTTGTATACTGGGTGCTGCAGTTTATCTGAAACAGGAGCAAAAATAATGAATGAGCGTAAATAAAGTTTACGAAAAGAAATATTATCTTTAATCAATAATGTACGCCACTGGATTCATCATGACTGCAAGGATAAAAGTAAACATAAATTTTTTTGCTTTAAAATTGTATGCATAGATAGCTCTCGTCTTTAGCCATTTCTTCCATGGCAGGTTTATTGTTTACGAAGTCATTATCAGCAGTAACGATTTCTTTCATAACGTCAACGTTAGTTCATCATGTTATTACCTCCCTGTAATGATTGATTTTTC
>ENA-OQCN01000979-OQCN01000979.1-human-gut-metagenome-genome-assembly--contig:-NODE-979-length-14864-cov-6.095542_pt1 | contig 14864 bp, 18 predicted proteins | sample MGYA00242497_ERZ504576 | MGnify/ENA primary metagenome ERZ504576 (study PRJEB26092, sample SAMD00036296) | human gut metagenome | host: Homo sapiens | study: EMG produced TPA metagenomics assembly of...
AAAAACAAAAAACGGAAACTTTCTTTAGCTGTGATACTTATGATGCCGGAAAAGTCAGACTTCCATCAGAAGACCTTTTCATATAAGCCTTTAAGATTTTCTTTTTCTCCAGCGAAAGATTATTGTAAAGCGTAATGATTTCCTGCTGTCCTTCGGTGAGCTGCAGAGCGTCCGGCTCATCGAGAAAGAAATCGGCAAGTGTGATGCCGAAAGCGTCGCAGAGCTTCTGCAGGGTAGGGATGGTTGGAATATTGGTGCGGTTTACCATATTATTTAAGGTAGAATAGGGAATGTCCGCCTCTTTTGCAAGACGGTAATAAGTCCAGGAACGCTCTTTGCATAAATCCTGAATGTGCTGTATCACATCTTTATCTCTCATAAAAAGATACCTCGTATTCCTATGTAATGTAGCGGCATGAAAATTGCTACTCACATATATTATACGTCTGTAAAAGAATAGAAACAGATCTTAAAGAGAGATGCAGAAAAGCTGTACAAATAAGAAATAATGGGAATTTGAGAGAAAAAGAGAGAAAAACCCGGCAGGAAAATAAGGTTTCCCGCCGGGTTCTGCAATCGTTTCAAAGTCTGTGATTCTTACTCTTCGGTGGAATTTTCTTCCATCTCGTTGAACTGCTCGGTATCCATCAGCTCGTCGAATGCGTCTGCTGCAATTTCGTACTCTTCATCGGAATCGATGTTGTCGAGGTTCGGCTGGCCGTTCTCTTCGTAGTAACGATACAGATAAACTTCGCCGTCTTCGTTCTCGCCGTTTTCATCGAGCGGCAGAAGAGCGATGTACTCTTTCTGGTTCGGAGCTGGGAAAATGGTCAGTACGGCACATTTTACTTCGGTATCGTCGTCCAGTGTCAGGGTAACGGTCGGCTGATCCAGATCCTGGCAGTCGCTGCCGCAGTCTGCGCAGTCTCCGCTGCAGGATGCGCTGTTGAATAATTCTTCACTCATTTGTATTACCTTCCTTTTTCGTGTTCAAGTCTTATCAGGTTCTTGTCTGCCATTCTAACAGATAATAGAAAAAAACACAATGGCTGTGCCGGGAAAGCAGAAAAAATGCGGCTGATACAGGAAAATACGGAAAAGATACAATAAATAAGAACGAAAAAATGAAAAATTAGTCGTATTTTCTATTGACTGTTTTCGGGTACAGTTTTATACTATCACTATTGAATCTAAATATACAGGCAGCTGAACAAACTTATCCTCAACTGCCGGGGAGGCAAAAAATGGATATCAGATTTGAAAAAAGAGAACATTTACAGGAAAAACCGGATCAGAAAAATCTTGGATTCGGAAAACACTTTACAGACTATATGTTTGTCATGGACTGGGACAAAGAGCAGGGATGGCATGATGCAGCAATCGTACCGTACGGCGGAATCCCGATGGATCCTGCAACCATGGTACTTCACTATGCACAGGAAACGTTCGAGGGACTGAAAGCTACAGAACAGCAGAAGGAAAGATCCAGCTGTTCCGTCCGGAAATGAACGCACGCCGTATGATTAAATCCAACGAGAGACTCTGCATGCCGGGCGTACCGGAGGAGATGTTTGTAGAGGCTGTCAAAGCACTGGTTAAAGCACAGGAAGACTGGGTACCGTCTGAGCCAGGTACATCTCTTTACATCCGTCCGTTCATGTTCGCTACTGAGGCAAGCCTTGGCGTACATATGGCAAAATCCTACAAATTCGTTATCATCACCACTCCGGTTGGAGCATACTATGCAGAGGGCATCAACCCGGTTAAGATCCTGGTTGAGGATGAATATGTTCGTGCAGTCAAAGGTGGCACAGGATTTACAAAATGCGGCGGTAACTATGCAAGTTCCATCGCAGGCCAGGTAAAAGCAGAGAAGATGGGATGCACCCAGGTTCTGTGGCTGGACGGCGTACATCGTAAATATGTAGAGGAAGTTGGAACCATGAACATCATGTTCAAGATTGCCGGCGAAATCTACACCGCACCGCTGGAAGGAACTGTTCTTCCGGGCGTAACCCGTGATTCCCTGATCCATATCTTAAGAGACTGGGGATATAAAGTAAACGAAACACATCTGTCGGTTGACGATCTGATGAAAGCAGGTCATGACGGCACACTGGAAGAAGCATTTGGTACTGGTACAGCAGCAGTTGTATCTCCGGTTGGTGAATTTGTATACAAGGACGATTCTGTTGTTGTAAATGACTTCAAGATCGGTGAGCTGACCCAGAAACTGTACGATACCCTGACCGGTATCCAGTGGGGTAAACTGGAAGATAAATATGGCTGGACTACTCCGGTAGAATAAACCATATAAAACAGAAAAATGCAGATAAGGGGGTCCTTCCCGCACAGCGGTGCGGGGAGGATTCTTTCGCTTCAGAAAAAGATTCAGAAATCGTTTGAAAGGAAACAAAGCAGAATGGATCAGAATCGAATGCCTCTTGTGGAGGCGTTACAACAGTTCCGGGAGGAAGCACCGGCCTATTTCCGTATTCCGGGACACCGGTTTGAGCGCGGGCTGGATGAGACGTTAAACGGAGCGTCGCTTGCGGCGTATGACCTCTCGGAGGCAGAAGGGCTTGACGATCTGCATCACGCGGAGGGCGTGATTGCAGAGGCGCAGAAACTGGCGGCGGAAACGTGGAAGGCAAAAAAACTTTTTTTCTTGTCAACGGCACAACATGCGGCAACGAGGCGATGGTGCTTTCGTCTGTGAAAGAGGGCGAAAAAATCATTGTTCCGCGAAACGTGCACAAATCGGTGCTGATGGGCCTGATTTTAAGCGGAGCCACACCGGTTTATGTGATGCCGGAGTACAGCACGAAATGGCAGATGTGGGGCGGCGTAACGCCGGAGACGATCGAAAAAGCCTTCGCGGAAACGCCGGATGCGAAAGCCGTACTTCTGGTCAGCCCGACGTACTACGGTCTTTGCAGTGATCTGCAGGCGATCGCAGAAATCTGTCACTGCCACAACGCAGCGCTTCTTGTCGATGAAGCACATGGATCGCACCTCTATTTTTCCGAACAGCTTCCTCTCGGCGCACTGGAAAGTGGTGCGGATGCCTGCGCGCAGAGTATCCACAAAACGGCGGGTTCCTTTACACAGAGCTCCTTCTTATCACTCGGTTCTGGCCGTCTCGATGAGGAAGAGTGGCCGCCAATCTGCAGATGGTACAGAGTACATCGCCGTCCTACCTTCTGATGGCATCCCTCGATGCGGCGCGGCGCGGGATGGCGCTGCACGGAAAAGAGCGAATGGAACGCGCGCTGGAACTCGGCCAGAGGGCGCGGCAGGAGCTTGCAAAGATCAAAGGAATCGAAGTTCTTGGGACCGAGATGGAAGGAACGTGCGGCGTATGGAAGATCGACCTGACGCGTCTTGTATTCTCGGCAAGAGAACTTGGTATTTCCGGCTACGATCTGCAGGTGCGTCTGTACGAGGAATACCGCGTCAGTACAGAGCTTGCCGACGAGGAGAACGTGGTCTGCGTTATTACCTGGGCAAACAGCGAGGAAGATATCACACGGCTGATCGATGCGCTGGCAGGAATTTCGGCAGCAGAGAGCGGGAAAACGACGGGGCGGACGAAGTTTACAGAAAAGCAGTGGCTGTTCCGCAGCCTGCCGGAGATGGTAAAGACACCGCGCGAGGCATATTTTGCGGAGAAGGAAGCCGTTCCGTTTGCAGAAGCGGAAGGACGAATTGCAGCCGAGATGGCAGCCCCATATCCGCCGGGAATCCCGCTCATCTGCCCGGGCGAGCGGTACAGCAGAGAAATGTTGGAACTGATGCGCCAGTATAAAGCAGACGGCTGCGAATTTCACGGACCGTCGGATGCGTCGCTGGAAGTGCTGTATGTTCTGAAAGAGGAATAAAAGAAAACGGAAGTCGGTTCCCAGCGTTTTGCAACAGAAACCGCAGAGAACAGACTGTAAGGAAAAGGAGATGAATTGCGTATGAAAAAAATGATATCCTGGAACGTAAATGGACTGAGAGCCTGCATGAAGAAAGGCTTTCAGGAATACTTTGAGGCGGCAGATGCCGATATTTTCTGCCTGCAGGAGACAAAGCTGCAGGAAGGACAGATCGACCTTGAGCTGCCCGGCTATCATCAGTATTGGAATTATGCGGAAAAGAAAGGATATTCCGGCACGGCCCTGTTTACCAAAGAGGAGCCGATTTCTGTTCGCTATGGTATCGGAATCGAAGAACATGATATGGAAGGCCGTGTGATCACGGCAGAGTTTCCGGAATACTTTGTTGTAACCGTCTACACACCGAATTCGCAGGATGAATTAAAACGCCTTGCCTACCGGATGGAGTGGGAGGATGCGTTTCTTTCTTACTTAAAAGGACTGGAGCAGGAAAAACCGGTGATTTTCTGCGGAGATCTGAACGTCGCAGCGACCGAGATGGATATCAAAAATGCAAAGGCAAATGAGAAAAACGCCGGCTTTACGAAAGAGGAGCGCGAAAAATTTGCTGTGATCAAAGAAAAAGGCTTTGTTGATTCCTTCCGTATGCTGTATCCGGACACCGTGACGTATTCCTGGTGGTCATACCGCTTCCAGGCACGCCAGCGGAATGCAGGATGGCGGCTTGATTACTTTATGGTATCAGAGTCCTTAAAAGATGCAGTTGCAGATGCCAAAATCCATACCGAAATTCTCGGTTCCGACCATTGCCCGGTGGAACTGGATTTAGAGGTATAACAATTGGTAACATTGGTCAATTGACAATTTTATTCAAATGATTTACATTAATAGTATGACAATTGCAACAAATTATAAAAAATAAGGGCGGGAATTATGATACAGACAAAAAACAGAGGAAAATATCGAATTTTACCGGGAAATCCGGAGAAAATGGGCGCATCGGCGACGAAAGACGGATACAATTTTGCCGTAGAAGTATCAGATGGAAAAAAAGCAGAGCTTCTGCTGTACCGGAAAGGTCACCAGAAACCGTTTCTTACCGTGCCGCTTCCGGAAGAGGAGCGCACTGGCGTGATCAGTTCCGTGGAAATCACAGGCCTGACGGTAGGAAAGTTTTCGTATGCCTACCGGATGGACGAAGCTTTCTGCTTGGATCCGTATGCGGGAGCAGTAGAAGGAAGAGAAACCTTCGGTGCACCGATGGAAAAAGAAGAGGGCGCCTGCTGCTGCCTTCTCCCGGAGTACCCGGTAATGCGCACCACCTCACTGCACCGGCCGTATGAGGAGACGATTCTGTATAAGCTCCATGTGCGCGGTTTCACCAAAGACGGAAGCTCCCGTGTAAAGAACAAGGGAACGTTCCGCGGCGTGATCGAAAAAATTCCATACTTAAAAGAACTCGGTATCAATGCAGTAGAACTGATGCCGTCCTACGAGTTTTTTGAGTGGACCTCCCTTACGGAGCCGGCCTATGTATATCCGGCGCCGGCGGAAGAGAAGCGCGTGAATTATTGGGGATACGGCACAAAGGCCCTGTATTTTGCTCCGAAAGCTTCGTATGCTGCATCCGCAGATGCCGTCGCAGAGTTCGCAGAGATGGTCGATGCCCTGCATGAGAATGGTATCGAATGCCTGATGGAATTCTGTTTTGCCCCGGGAACGCCTTCTGGTTTTGCCCTGCAGGTTCTGCACCACTGGCAGCTCCGCTACCAGATCGACGGTTTCCATCTGGTCGGCGATGCATCGCTGGCAGAAGAAGCGTCCAAAGATGCACTCCTTCGGAAGACGAAACTGATTTTCCTCGGTTTTGACGGCGCACGGATCTATCAGGGAAAACGCCCGTGGTTCCGGAATTTAGGGGAGCACAATCAGGCTACCAGTACCATATCCGCCGCTTCTTAAAAGGCGATGAGGGCAGCCTTTCCGACTTCACCTATTATCTGAGAAGAAGCCCGGAGACACACGGTGTGATCAATTATCTTGCGGATCACGACGGTTTTACCCTGTATGACAGCGTTTCCTACGAACAGAAACACAATCTGGACAACGGCGAAGACAATATGGATGGTTCCAACGAAAACCTGACCTGGAACTGCGGCGCAGAAGGCGTGACCCGGAAACCGGCTGTGCGCGCGCTGCGTCTCCGCCAGCTGAAAAATGCCGTTCTCATGCTGATGACAAGCCAGGGAACACCGCTGATTTACGGCGGTGATGAATTCGGCAACAGCCAGAAGGGCAACAACAACGCCTGGTGCCAGGACAACAAAACCGGCTGGATCGACTGGAAAGCAGCCGCCCGGAATCCGGAGTTTGCCGCCTTTGTAAAAGCAGCAATCGCCTTCCGGAAAGCGCATCCGGCGCTGCACGGCGAACGCGAGCCGCGCCTCATCGACTACAAATCCTACGGCTGCCCGGATATGTCCTTCCACAGCCAGAGAGCCTGGTTCTCCCAGATGGAAAATACGTGCCGTTTTATCGGCGTCATGTACTGCGGAAGCTATTTCCAGGATAAAGACGGCAACAAGGACGACGATCTTTATATTGCCTACAACATGCACTGGAATCCGCATGAGCTGGCACTGCCGTCCCTCCCGGAACAGAAGGTCTGGTATCTGACGGCCGACACCAACACACCGGAAGTCTTCCTGACAGAAGAAAATCAGAAAAAAGTCAGCGCAAAAACGGTCATCGTGCCGCCGCGCAGTATCATAATTTTAACAGGAAAGCAGGAGAAGAGGCAGAATGATGAAAGCATGGCAGCACTTTAAAACCATTACCACACACAAAATGTGGGTCATGCGGTACTGCTTCAAAATAGGACTGTACTGGCAGGGACTGACCCACGACCTCTCGAAATATTCGCCGACGGAATTTCTGGTCGGCATGAAATACTATCAGGGCGACCGGAGTCCCAATAACGCCGAGCGCGAAGACACCGGCATGTCAAAATCCTGGATGCACCATAAAGGGCGCAACAAACATCATTTTGAATACTGGATTGATTACGGTATCAATTGTGACACCATCATCAAAGGCGTCCCAATGCCGCGCCGCTACGTCGCCGAGATGATTATGGACCGCATCAGCGCGTCCCGCGTCTACCTCGGAGACGCTTATACCGATCAGGCGCCGTACCAGTATCTCAAAAAAGGAATCGGCCACCTCTGGTTCGTCCATCCCGAGACACTCTCGCAGCTCGAATTTCTGCTGCGCATGCTCTCGGAACGCGGCGAAGACGATACCCTCTATTACATCCGCTACCACTTCCTAAAAGGTGACCCCGTCCCGCGAATGCACTGTCCTCAAGAATGCACCGTCTACGAAGAGGCCATCCGCAAGAAAGTGTTCCCGTCCACTCATTAAGGTATTGGACGCACCCGCCCTCCCGATACTCCTGAGCGTCCCTTTCCCACAACAAAAATACAACTTGTTACAACAACCGTACAAGTTGTATTATAAATTCCAGAAAGGGGAATCACCAATCACATGGAACCAACCACCGGCAAAGCCAAATACTACACCCTGATGGAAGCCCTAAAAGAGCAGATTCTCTCCGGAACCATAAAACCCGGCCAGAAGCTTCCCTCCGAAAACGAACTGACCCGGGAATACGCCCTCTCACGCCACACCGTCCGAAAGGCCCTCGCTCTTCTCGAAAATGAAGCTACATCACCGCCCAGCACGGCAAAGGAACCTTTTGCTCCGAGCGCGTAATCCAGCGTCATAATTCAAAAAACATCGCCGTCACCGGATACGACAACTCGCTGATCGGCCAGAGCAGTCCGATCGGGATCACGACCATTGCCCATCCGCAGGAAAAACTCGGTGAGATGGCAGCAGAGCTCATTCTCGAAAAAATCAGAAAAGTCCCGGAAGAAGAAAGCAGCGTCAAACGCCTGATTTCCCCGGAACTCATCGTAAGAGAATCCACCGCAGGAAAAAATCTGTCAACAGAGACGAAAAAATAGAAAAGAACCCAAGGGAGGAAAAAACAATGGGAATGGATGCAAAAACAGCAATCCTCGAACAGAAAACAGCACTTGGTATTGAGCTCGGCTCAACCAGAATCAAAGCCGTCCTGATCGGCGCAGACAACGCCCCGATCGCATCCGGAGATCACGAGTGGGAAAACCGCTACGACAACGGCGTGTGGACCTACACCCTCGAGGACATCTGGACGGGCCTGCAGGATGCCTATACCAAAATGGCAGCTGATGTTAAAGAAAAATACGACATCACCCTGACCCGCGTCGGAGCCATCGGCTTCAGTGCCATGATGCACGGCTATATGGCATTTGACAAAGCAGGAAACCTCCTCGTGCCGTTCCGCACCTGGAGAAACAATATCACAGAAGAAGCAAGCGAGAAGCTGACCGATCTTTTCGGATTCCACATCCCACAGAGATGGACTATTGCCCATCTGTATCAGGCAATCTTAAACGGTGAGCCGCATGTGGCAGATATCGACTATGTGACAACCCTTGCCGGATACATTCAGTGGAAAATGACCGGCGAGCGTGTCGTTGGTGTCGGCGAAGCATCTGGAATCTTTCCAATCGATTCTAAAACCAACACTTACTTTGCCGACATGATCGTCAAATTTGACGAGGCAGTCGCAGACAAAGCATATTCATGGAAAGCACTCGATGTTCTGCCGCACGTTCTGACCGCAGGTGACAATGCCGGTGTTCTGACAAAAGAAGGTGCCGCACTTCTCGACATGTCCGGAAATCTGGAAGCAGGCATTCCGCTCTGCCCGCCGGAGGGAGATGCCGGAACAGGTATGGCAGCAACAAACAGCGTCCGCGTCAGAACCGGAAACGTGTCTGCCGGAACTTCCGTTTTTGCTATGATCGTTCTGGAGAAGAACCTCTCCAAAGTATACCCGGAGATCGATATGGTAACAACCCCGTCCGGTCATCCGGTTGCCATGGTGCACTGCCAGAACTGTACTTCTGATCTGAATGCATGGGTCAATCTCTTCCGTGAATTTGCGCAGACCTTCGGCATGGAAATCAGCACGAATGATCTGTTCGGCAAGCTGTACAACAAAGCCCTGGAGGGCGACGCAGACTGCGGCGGACTCCTTGCCTACAACTACTTCTCCGGCGAGCACGTAACCGGCTTCAACGAGGGCCGTCCTGTCTTCGCACGTACTCCGGATGCGAAATTCAATCTGGCAAACTTTATGAGAGTCAACCTGTTTACTTCCCTTGGCGCTTGAAAGTCGGCCTTGATATCCTGATGAAAGAGGAGCATGTGCAGGTCGACCAGATTCTCGGCCACGGCGTCTCTTCAAGACAAAAGGTGTCGGCCAGAAGATCCTCGCAGGTGCATCGACGCACCGGTTTCCGTCATGGAGACAGCAGGAGAGGGCGGAGCCTGGGGCATCGCACTGCTGGCTTCTTATATGATCAACAAAGAAGAGAATGAAACACTCGAGGATTACCTCGATGCAAAAGTCTTCGCAGGAAATGCCGGAACCAAGATGGATCCGGACCCGGCAGACGTCGCTGGATTTGAAGTATTCACCGAGCGCTACAAAAAAGGCCTGCCGATTGAGCGTGCAGCAGTAGAGAGCTTAAAATGAACCATCGTTTGGGAAAGACAGAAAGGACAACACAATGTTAGAAGAACTGAAAAAAAGAGTATACGAAGCCAACATGCTTCTTCCAAAATACGGACTGGTTACCTTTACCTGGGGAAATGTCAGCGAGATTGACCGGGAAAGCGGTCTGTTCGTCATCAAACCAAGCGGCGTGGATTACGACCTGCTGACACCGGACGATATGGTTGTCATGGATCTGAACGGAAACAAAGTAGAAGGACGCTACCGTCCGTCTTCTGACACCCCGACCCATCTGGAGCTGTACAAAGCATTTCCGGAGATCGGCGGCATTGTTCACACCCATTCCTCCTATGCGACAAGCTGGGCACAGGCGGGAAGAAGCATTCCGTGCTACGGAACAACCCATGCAGACTACATCTACGGTGAAGTACCGTGCCTGCGCTGCCTGACAAAAGAAGAGATTGACGAGGCATACGAGGAAAACACCGGCCATCTGATCGTCAATGAGTTCAAACGGATGGGAAAAGATGTAAAAGCCGTTCCGGCCGTTCTTTGCAAGAACCACGGACCGTTCACCTGGGGCAAAGATGCGCATGAGGCTGTTCACAATGCTGTTGTCCTCGAAGAGGTTGCCAAAATGGCATACCGTGCCGAGACCATCAACCCGAGAATCCAGCCGGCACCGCAGGAGCTGCAGGATAAACACTATTACCGTAAACATGGTGCAAATGCTTATTACGGACAGAACTAAAAAAGAGTAAGAAGATAAGAAAAGTGTCATCCACAAACTGCAGGGCACACAGCCCGCAGGTGGATGACACTTTTTTGATAAAAACATTTTTATGATAGAAATCTGCTTTTAAAATCAAGTGGTCGTCTGACGCCGGATCAGAAGCGGCGGAACGGTCTTGTGAACCGGCTCGGCAAGCGGCACCGGGTGGCGTTTTTTCCGTTCCTGCATCTGGGAGACCAGAAGGGAAACAGCCTCGTCTGCAATCTGGTCAATCTGCTGGCCGACAGTGCTGATCGGATAGATAGCCTGCTCGGAAATCGGCGCACCGTCGAAGCCGATGAGTTCGTAATCGTCCGGCAGGGTATGGTATTTGCGGATCAGAAGATTTAAAAGAATATTGGCATGATCATCGTTGGAGAGGAAGATGCCCTTTTTCTGACCGGCATATTTTTGTTCGATGTTGTCAAAGATTTCCTGCAGCGGTGCTGCGGCTTCCTGATAGGAGAGTCCAAAATCCCGAATGATAACCTTGTGCGGTACACCGGCCTTTATACAGGCATCCTGGAAACCGGCGAGACGGCGGTAGGCAGGAACATTTTCTTTGGTCGGTGAGTTCAGATGAATCAGGACATCACAGTGGTTATGAATCAGAAGCGAAGTCGCTTCGTACGCGCCGAGGTAGTTGTCTGTATTGACACTGCTGACGAACTGGTCTTCGCGCTCAATTGCAACGACCGGGATCTGCAGATCGGAGAGTTCGCGGGAGGAGAGTGTATGGGAGAGGACGATGAGGCCCTCGATTTTGTACGACATCAGCTCCTGAATGTAGCGGTGCTCCGTCTCGTCGTGGCCGTTTCCGGCGAAGACGAGGAATTTATAGCCATATTTCTCATAAGAAGCAAGAATCTGATTCAGCATCTCGGAATAGTAGTTCATGGAGAGGCTCGGGATCAGGACGCCGACAAATTCGGTCTGTCCGTTCGCGAGAATTTTTGCCACTTTGTTTTCTTTATAGTTCAGTTTATCCAGTGCATCGGAAATGATCTGCTGATTTTCCGGTGTCAGGGAATCCGGGTTGTTGAAATACCGGGAAATGGTTGTTTTGGAAAAATGCGTGTACTGTGCAATATCATTAAAGGTTACATTTTTTTCGTGCCATAAGTTCAAGTGTCCTTCCCTTCAAAAGTGTTGCGTGAATCATGTAAGCTTTCAGAAAAAAACAAATAATATATGAAGATAGTATAACATTTCTCGCCCGCCGGAACAAGCGGGAATCGGTTAAGTAACCGGTTTTGTAAAAGTTCCACAAAAGCCAAAAACAAAATTATGGAAAATCACGAAAAGTAAAGAAAATATTGACGAAACCCACTGTCAATGCTATGATAAAGACAATGAAAGTAACCGGTTACTTGACCGGTTACACAAAACGAAGGACAGGACCAGCTGTCCAGAGATAACAGGAGGAATTGTGATGAGAAAGAAATTTAGTGCCAGGGCGGCAGCTCTTGGAATGTCTGGCGTGCTTCTTACTTCTGCACTGACCGGATGCACCTTCGGCTTCGCAAGCGATCCGGATGACCCGAACGCAGTAAAAGAAGAAGTGCCGATCGACATGACCACCGATACCTTCCAGTACGATACGTCGCTTTCCGGAACGAGTATCGTCATCATGAACACAAAAGCAGAAATCCAGACAGCACTGGAAGAGATTGCAAAAGTGTTCGAGGAGAAAGCAGGCGTACATATTGAGATCATGCCGGTAACGGACGGCGATTCTCCTTATACCAAAGTAGTCAGCCTCTACAACTCCGGAAACCCGCCGACACTTTCCATTCTGGATACGACCGATGTCATTGCACTGGCAGAAGAAAAAGCAGCCGACTTAAGCAATGAAGCATGGACCGGCGAGGCAGAAGAGTACCTGACCAAAATCAACGGAAAGGTTTACAGCTTCCCGCTTTGTATCGAGGGCCGCGGTATTATCTACAACAAGAGCGTGATTGAAGATACCTTAGGTACCGAGTTCGATCCATCCGATATCAAAACCCAGGACGATTTCGCAGCACTTCTCCAGAGCCTGCGGGACAACGGAATGAAGAATCCGATCTCCATGGCAAAAGAAGACTGGTCCCTTGGAGCACACCAGCTGCAGTACATCTACGAGACATACAACGGAACCTCCGACGGTGCAGCAGAAGTCATCAACGAGCTGAAGGACGGAACCTTATATCTGCCGGACTACACCCGCATGAACGAGTTCCTGAATACCTTTGACCTGTTAAAAGAGTACAACGTAGCAAAGGGCGATCCACTCGGCGCAGATTACGATGAGATGGCAATTGACCTGGCAGACGGAAAAACCGCTTTCTGGTTCAACGGAAACTGGGCATGGCCGAACCTTGAGGAGCAGGAGCCGAGACGACCGACGAGTACGGTTTCCTTCCATACTTCCTGAACAATGATCCGGACGACTTCGTCAACAGCAAAATCCAGGCATCCCCGTCCAAACAGATCATGCTGGATGATATCGTGGCTACCGACGAGCAGAAAGCAGCAGCAAAAGAGTTCCTGAACTGGCTGGTTTACAGTGAGATCGGACAGCAGATGGTTGTAAAGACCTGCAGCCTGATCCCTCCGTTTAAAAACAACCCGAACGAGCCAAGCGATCCGTTAAGCCGCGACATTTACGAAAAAGTACAGAACGGCGGAGCATTCAACGCATCTGCGATCGTGCCGAACGATCACTGGTCTGTCCTTGGTGCGGCAATGCAGAAATATCTGGCCGGAAGAAGTGACCGCGAGGAACTGATAGATTCCATCCAGCATACTGGGATGAGCAGTAAGCCGGAGGATATGAAGGAGGAACGAAAATGAAATCAAGCAACAAGGGAAAAGATTTCTGTGTATTTGCGCTGCCGGGCCTGTTCTGCTTCCTGGCAGTCGTCATGGTACCGTTTATCTACGGTATTTACCTGACCTTAACCGACTGGAACGGTGTTTCCAGCGTGAAAAACTTTGTAGGACTTTCCAACTTCGCAGCCGTTATGCGCGACGCGCAGTTCTGGAAATCCCTGCTGTTAACCTTTAAATATGTCATTGCGGTTGTTGTTCTCGTCAATGTGATCGCCTTTTTACTGGCTTATATCCTGACCCGCGGCATCAAAGGTCAGAACTTCTTCCGCGCCGGATTTTTCACCCCGAACCTGATCGGCGGTATCGTACTTGGATACATCTGGCAGTTCGTATTCTCCCGTGTTTTCGTCAGCATCGGTGAGACCACAGGATGGAGCCTGTTTGAAATTTCCTGGCTTTCTACCCCGAACAAAGCATTTGCAGCGCTGGTGCTCGTTTCAGTATGGCAGCTGGCAGGCTATATGATCCTGATCTACGTTGCCGGCTTTATGGGACTTTCCGAGGACGTGCTCGAGGCGGCAAGCATCGACGGTGCATCCGGCTGGGTAAAAATGAAAAACATTATCCTTCCGCTGATGATGTCCTCCGTTACTATCTGCCTCTTCCTGACCCTGTCCCGTGCGTTCATGGTATACGATGTCAATCTGTCCTTAACCGGCGGTGCTCCGTACGGAACCACCGAGATGGCAGCCATGCACGTATATGAGAAAGCATTCACATCGAGACAGTTCGGTGTCGGCCAGGCAGAAGCCTTTATCCTGTTTATCATTGTAGCCTGCATCAGCGGTATTCAGGTATACACCACCAAGAAGAGGGAGGTTGAAGCATAATGAATCAGAAGAAAATTGGCGGAACAAAGAAAAAAGTAACTGACGCGCTGGCTATGCTCCTTATGATCATCGTTTTCTGTGCGTTCATGTTCCCGTTTGTCATGGTTATCATCAACTCCTTAAAACAGAAACGTGATATCATCAAGAGCCCGTTCTCCTGGCTGTTTACGATCAAAGGTCTTTCGTTTGACAACTTTGTAAAAGCATTCAATCAGATGAACTTCCTGAATGCCTTCAAGAACTCTCTGGTTGTAACCGTAACAGCAACCGTACTGGTTACGGTACTCGCAGCTATGCTGGCTTACTACATCGTGCGTAATGTCAACGTATTTTCCAATATCATCTTTGCACTGATGGTTGCATCCATGATCATTCCATTCCAGGCAATCATGATCCCGCTTGTCAGTGTATACGGCGGAACCTTAAACATTCTGAACCACAGACTGACCCTGATCTTCATGCACACCGGATTTTCCATGGCGATGTCCGTGTTCATGTTCCACGGATTCATCCGCGGAAGTATCCCGCTGGCGCTGGAGGAGGCCGCTTACATCGACGGCTGTACCCACACCCAGACCTTCTTCCGCATCGTGTTCCCGCTGTTAAAGCCGATCATTTCCACCATGGTAATCATGAATGCGATGGCATTCTGGAATGACTTCCTGCTGCCGTCCCTGGTGCTGACCGACAAAAAGCTGCTGACTCTGCCGCTTTCCACCTACAGCTTCTACGGAACTTACTCCGCAGATTACGGAACCATCATGCAGGTCTTCTGCTCTGCGTCATCCCGATCCTGATTCTGTACGTGGCACTGCAGAAACAGATCATCAACGGTGTCGTAGCCGGAGCAGTCAAATAAGTAAATCATAGAAATCAAG
>ENA-OQCN01000980-OQCN01000980.1-human-gut-metagenome-genome-assembly--contig:-NODE-980-length-14851-cov-2.282804_pt1 | contig 14851 bp, 18 predicted proteins | sample MGYA00242497_ERZ504576 | MGnify/ENA primary metagenome ERZ504576 (study PRJEB26092, sample SAMD00036296) | human gut metagenome | host: Homo sapiens | study: EMG produced TPA metagenomics assembly of...
AGCTCTTGGAAGCGGGGAACTCCTGCGCATCTGCAAGCTTTTGGAAAATGCAGGGCAGATCAAAGCCTACGGCCGTCATGAGACTGTAGACGATGCGGAAGATTGTCTGGATATATTTTTCCAGCAGATTGAGCCGCTGACACTGATCAGCACCGAGATACGCAGATGTATCATTGACGAAGATGAGATCAGCGATGATGCCAGCAGCACTCTGAAGCAGATCCGCCGCTCCATGAACCAGATCAACGATAAAGTACATTCTACCTTATCTTCTCTGGTCAATGGTTCACTCCGCACCTATCTGCAGGATTCGATCATCACAATGCGCGGGGACCGCTACTGTATCCCGGTCAAAGCCGAATACCGAAGCCAGGTATCCGGTCTGATCCACGATCAGTCTGCCACGGCTCTACCCTGTTCATCGAACCAATGTCTGTTGTAAAACTGAACAATGACCTGAAAGAACTTTACGGCAAAGAGCAGGAAGAGATACAGATAATCCTTGCACGCTTAAGTGCCGATGTCGCAGAATATACAGAGTCCATCCGCACCGACTATAAAATCATGACGGAACTGGACTTCATTTTCGCAAGAGGGAACCTTGCAATTCTTATGAACGCAAGTAAGCCTGTCTTCAATACAAAGGGAAAAATCCATATCCGCGAAGGACGTCATCCTCTGTTAGATAAGAAGAAAGTCGTTCCGATCACCGTCACTCTCGGTGACACTTTCGACCTTCTGATCGTAACCGGACCAAACACCGGCGGTAAGACTGTTTCCTTAAAAACGGTCGGATTATTTACCCTGATGGGACAGGCGGGACTTCATATTCCTGCACTGGACCGTTCGGAGCTTGCTCTTTTTGAAAATGTATATGCCGATATCGGGGATGAACAAAGTATTGAGCAGAGCCTCAGTACCTTCTCCTCTCACATGACGAACATCGTCTCATTCTTAAAACATGTAGATGAACATTCTCTGGTGCTGTTCGATGAGCTGAACGCAGGAACCGACCCTACTGAAGGTGCCGCTCTCGCGATCGCCATCTTAAGCTATCTCCATCAGCGAGGTATCCGCACCATGGCAACCACTCACTACAGTGAGCTGAAAGTCTTCGCCCTTTCCACACCAGGTGTTGAGAATGCCTGTTGTGAATTTGATGTCGAGACGCTCAGTCCGACTTACCGTCTTCTGATCGGTATCCCGGGAAAGAGTAATGCGTTTGCCATCGCAGGAAAGCTTGGCCTTCCTGATTACATCATCGATGATGCCAGAACACACCTGACCGAACAGGATGAATCCTTCGAAGACTTGTTGACCGATCTCGAGACAAGTAAGCGTACTATCCGGAAAGAACAGGAAGAAATCGAGCACTACAAACGTGAGCTGGAACGTCTCGAAGAAGAGACCCGTCAGAAACGTGACAAATTAGAAGAGCAGCGCGACCGCATCATCCGTGAAGCCAATGAAAAAGCGCATGAGATTCTGGCCGATGCCAAGGAAACCGCCGATGAGACGATGCGTAACTTCCACAAGTTCGGCAAGGCAAATATTTCCGTTGCCGAGATGGAAAAAGAACGTGAACGTCTCCGTAAGAAAATGAATGCCACACAGAATTCCGTGAAGACAGATGCGAAAAAACCGAAAAAGACTTACAAAGCCAGTGATTTCAAGTTGGGTGAATCTGTCAAAGTACTCAGCATGAACCTGACCGGATCTGTCACTTCACTTCCGGATGCCAAAGGGAATGTCACCGTGCAGATGGGAATCTTGCGCTCCACAGTCAATATTTCCGATCTGGAGATCATTGACGAAGCGCCGGCATATTCATTTGCCGGAAGAACTCGTCAGACCGGCAAAGGTAAAGTTAAAATGGGCAAATCCCTTGCGATCAGTCCGGAGATCAACCTTCTTGGAAAAACGGTCGATGAGGCGGTGGCCGAACTGGATAAGTATCTGGATGATGCATCGCTTGCACATCTCAGTTCCGTAAGAATCGTTCACGGAAAAGGTACCGGGGCCTTAAGAGCCGGCATCCACAAATATCTGAAGCGGCAGAAACATGTCAAATCATTCCGTCTTGGGGCTTTCGGCGAGGGTGACGCAGGCGTAACCATTGCGAACTGAAATAAAACAAAAATGCATCTGCATATGGGAGGCGTATACATCTATGAATAAACAGAAAATACTGATCGTCGATGACGATGAAAATATTGCCGAACTGGTCTCTTTATATCTGGCCAAAGAATGCTTTGATACCATGATGGTCCACGACGGCGAACGGGCACTGATTGCCTTTGATACTTACAAACCGAATCTGGTCCTTTTAGATCTTATGCTGCCTGGTATCGATGGATATCAGGTCTGTCGCGAGATCCGCACCAGATCCAACACCCCGATCATCATGCTCTCAGCCAAAGGCGAAGTATTCGACAAGGTACTTGGTCTTGAACTCGGCGCAGATGATTATATTATGAAACCATTCGATGCCAAAGAGCTTGTTGCCCGTGTAAAAGCTGTTTTACGCCGCTATCAGATTGGTTCAAAACCTGAGACCCCTCAGGCAGATAAGGGAAAATGTGTCGAATATCCGGGAATTGAGATCAATCTGACTAATTATTCTGTCATTGTTGACGGACATACCGTTGAGATGCCGCCGAAGGAACTGGAACTTCTTTATTTCCTCGCATCTTCTCCAAATCAGGTCTTCACCAGAGAACAGCTGCTGGATCAGATCTGGGGTTACGAATACATCGGCGATACCCGTACCCGTAGATGTTCATATCAAACGTCTCCGCGAGAAGATCAAAGATCATAACGGCTGGAGTCTCAGCACCGTATGGGGAATCGGTTATAAATTTGAAGTAAAATAACAGCGGGTAGATATCATGAAAAGTACATTATATTTAAAATTCATATTTATCTATATCATATTCGGATTCTTAAGCCTTTTTACAGCCGCAACGCTGACAGAGAATCTGGTCCGTACACCGATCTTTAACCGTGTAAGTAACAGCATATACCGGGAAGCTACGATGGTTGCCACCAGCTATCTTCCCGGTTATTTTTCCGGTGAATTGCAGGAATCCGATACACAGATGATCTTATCCGGGATTGAGACCCAGCTGGATGCCGCAGTCTGGTTCGTTTCCAGGGACGGTAACATGATCGCCTCCGCTCATTCCGGTGAATACCCGTCCGCTCCGGATACAATCAAGGATTTTGATCCTGCCGAATCCGGAAGTGACCGTTCACAGACCGGTGATTATCACGGATATTTCGCCAATGATGTCATCACTGTGACCGTTCCGGTAACTTACGGGTATTTTCCAAAAGGTTATCTGATGATCCATCAGTACACTACCGTCGTTGATACTATGACGGATATATTGATGCGTGGTGTGTATATCACATTCATCGTGATCTTCCTGCTCTCGTTCATTATCCTGCTGGCATTCCATTTCCTTGTCTACCGCCCGCTTCACAAGATCACCGAAGCTGCAACACAGTATGCTTCCGGCAATCTGGAGTATGAGATTCCGGTCACAACCGAAGACGAGATGGGTTATCTGTCTGCATCACTGAACTATATGTCTTCACAGCTTCGTGATATGGAAGATTACCAGAAGAAATTTGTGGCAAATGTATCCCACGATTTCCGTTCTCCGCTTACTTCCATCAAAGGGTATGTAGAAGCTATGACAGACGGAACTATCCCGCCTGAACTACATGAGAAGTACCTGAAGATTATCTTATTTGAAACGGAACGTCTGACAGACCTGACACATGATCTGCTGACATTAAATGAATTCGACACCAATCACCTGCTTCTCAACCGGGAAGTATTCGATATCCACGAGATGATCAAACACGTGGCAGCATCCTTCGAGGGAGTCTGCACCCAGAAAAAGATCTCTATTGAACTGGTCTTCGCAACAAAGCATCTGAATGTAAATGCCGACAAACGTAAAATCAGCAAGTCTTATACAACCTGCTGGACAATGCCATTAAATTCAGCGATCCGGATTCTATTATTACCATCGAAACAACAGACCGCGGTGAAAAAGTATATACAGCAGTCAAAGATAATGGGATCGGAATTCCAAGAGCGGCACTCGGAAAAATCTGGGAACGTTTTTACAAAAGTGATCTCTCCCGCGGGAAGGATAAGAAAGGCACCGGTCTTGGACTTGCGATCGTGAAAGAAGCGGTGCAGGCACATGGTGAGAACATCACTGTAGTGAGTACGGAAGGAGTAGGAACAGAGTTTCATTTTCACTTCCGAAAGCTGCAGGTTAATGTGACAGGGAATGTTTCCTGATCTCCATAAAAGAAAGTCACTTCTGCTCATATTCACAGAAATGACTTTCTTTTTTATTTTGTATAGAGTATCTTCTGCACTTCATCCGTCTTCAGATTCTCTTTTGTCACCCAGGTATATCCGGTATTCACTACAGCTTCATTTCCCATATCAAGAGAAGCTCTTGCCGCAGCCACCACGGTTGCGTATCCCATGCCGAATGGATTCTGCACGATCAATCCATCAACCGTACCGTCTTTCAGATCCTGGATCTCATCATCATTGGCATCAAAACCGATCACTTTTACTTTTTTTCTCCATTTTATTTCTTTTCAGTCCATCAACTGCCAGTTTCACAGAATCACCGTTTGCCGCAAAGCAGCCGGTGATATTCGGATGTTTGGCAAGGATGTAATCGACTACCTGGTCTTCTGTAATACTGTCTGCAGCCACTATATCTTCTCCGGTAAGCTGTCCATCCGGAAGTTCACTGTCTTTTGGACGGTAAGTTCCGGCATTGATCTCGTCAGATACTGTCTTCTGCATATTGCTCAATTCATCCATGTGATATACATTTACCACAGAAATATTCGGATGGTTTGCTGTCAGTTCATCCGTCACCGCTTTTTCTCTCTGAAGAGCAGCCTGTGATTTCGAATCCTGAATGAACAGAACTGCTTCCCCGCTGTCTCCCATCTCTTCTGCCAGTCTCTGTGCTGCTTCTGTTCCTGCAGCTACATTGTCTGTCGATACATCCGCAGCCACTCCCTGATAATCAGACCCGGAATCAAAAGTGACAACCGGAATCTCGCTGTCTGTTGCGAGATCAAACTGTACCTGGCAAGCCTGCAGATCTACAATTGAGATTCCGACCGCAACCGGATATCTGTCCAATTCTTCATCCAGAAGGTTCACCTGATCATCCACATTATCTGCTTTATCCGGTGCATTATACGTTACTTTTATCTTGTCTTTTCCTGCATATCCAAGACTTGCATTCAGATCCTCTGCAGCCTGTGTCACGCCTTTCTTTACTTCGTCCCAATACTGCGTACCATTCGCCTTTCCTATAATAGAAATGTAGTCTCCCTTTTTCAGCTTCAGTCCGTTTGTATTATTATAAGCCGCCGGACTGATCAGTCTAATTTGCCCTGATATTCCTTCTCTTCTGTCTTGGTTGTATTCTTCTCTGCTTCAATCTTCTTCTCTTCATCCGTTGCTTTCGGTGTCTGCTGACATCCGCATACAAGCAGTGCCGTACCAAGCAGCATAGCAATGATTCGATTTCTTTTCATTTTCCTCTCTCCTATATCCGGTATCATTTCTACCTGTATTATATTCTACTCCTATTTTCACTTCTATTTTTCTTATACTTCATCAGCATTCTATACTATACACCAAAACGGTGAAAATTTGTTGAATTTTTTATTGAAATTTTTCTTAATTTTAACCGGGATTTACCCAAAATTCAAAAGAACGTCTCTTTTCACCATCGAATATGCTTTTTCACAACAGTATCTGCTAACGCAAGTTAGTTATGACTAAACTTTTATGTATTTCCAAAAAAACATGTAATTTACTTGTTTATTTCAGCTTTTTGTATTATGATATGGACAGAGACAACGAATTGGTTTATGTCTAGAATTTAAACTCAAAGGAGGGTATAATACTATGGCACACGTAATTGGTGATGAATGTGTAAGCTGTGGATCTTGCGAAGCTGAATGTCCAGTAGGAGCTATTTCTCAGGGAGCAGAGCATTATGAAATTGATGCTGACGCTTGTGTAGATTGTGGAGCATGTGCAGCTCAGTGTCCAGTAGGAGCTATTTCTGAAGGCTAATCATTCGAAATAAGAAGCATATACAAAGAACCTGCCAACAGCAGGTTCTTTTGCATATTCAGGCAAACTCATGCGCAGTATTTATGTACTGCGCATTTTTCAACATTTTTGTTTCCCTCGACGGATTCTGACGAAATCGGTGCTTTCCCCTGTGCTATGATACATTTACCCATAAGGGACAAGTATTATAATATAAGGGGGTATCTAATGTGGGAAATCATACCAATGCTTTGAATACTTTAGAACAAATCAAACGCGAGACCAAAGATGATGCCAGACTATATGCATGTATCAGGGATCTCTACGAACAGGGTGTCTCCCTTTCCGATCTCAAAGCCCTGATCCCGGATATCAGACGAACCAGGGAACAGCTTCAGTTAAAACGCATGCTGCAGAATAACAACGAAGTGCTTCTCAACATGTTCAGCCAGGAGATGACATTTCTTCTGGATGCAAAAGAACGCCAGGAAGAGCTGGAATTCAAAAAACTGGACCAACTGATCCGCCAGCAGCAATCCTTCCGGAAAGCTTCGGCCGATGCCGGTCCAGTAAAAAAACTAAAACGAATCTTCCTGTCTGCTTAGGTTCGCAAACTTTGTGTACTCACCTAACCAGGCCAGATTAACGGTCCCTACCGGACCGTTTCTTTGTTTTGCGATAATGATTTCTGCCTGTTTTTGAACTCTGAATCTTTGTTATAGTATTCATCCCTGTAGATAAACATTACCACATCCGCATCCTGCTCAATGGCTCCGGATTCACGGAGATCAGAAAGCATCGGCCGCTTGTCCGGCCGGCTTTCTACCGCACGGCTTAACTGTGACAGCGATACAACCGGCACATTCAGCTCTCTGGCAAGTCCCTTTAACTGACGGGAAATGTCTGAGACTTCCTGCTGTCTGGATTCGGAACTCTTTCCTACACTTCCGGTCATTAACTGTAAGTAATCGATGATGATGATATCCAGTCCGTGCTCCAGCTTGTATTTCCTGCACTTTGATCTTAATTCCGAGATGGAGATACCCGGTGTATCATCAATGATCAGTTTCGACTGACCGATCACACCTGCTCCTTCAATCAGTTTCTCCCAGTCGGAATCTTTCATATTACCGGTTCTGAGTGACTGTGCATCTACCTGTGATTCCAGTGAGAACAGTCGGTTTACCAGTTGTTCCTTTGACATCTCAAGACTGAAGATGGCAACCGCTTTATTCTTCTTGAACGCCATATACTGTGCGATGTTCAGGACAAATGCCGTCTTACCCATGGACGGACGCGCTGCGATCAGGATGAAATCCGACGGCTGGAAGCCGGACAGTTTATAATCCAGATCGATGAATCCGGTCGGGATTCCTGTAACGGTTCCCTTACTCTTAGATGCCTTTTCAATCCTATCCAGCGCATTCAAGACCACCTGCTTGATCGGAACATATTCGCCGGTCGTTCGTCTCTGTAATAACTGGAACATGGATTTCTCGGTCTGCTCCATGATAGACTCCAGAGGTTCTTTTCCGGCATAGCACATATTTTCAATCTCTTCATTCAATTTGATCATCTTACGCATCACAGATTTGTCTGCCACGATCTGTGCATAATATTTCACATTCGCAGAAGTCGGCACTGCTGTCACCAGGTCTCTGACAAATTCCAGACTGGCAATCTCTGCCGGTACATCTTTTTCCTTCAGTCGTTCCTGCAAAGTAATCAGATCGACTGGTTTTCCTTCATTGAACAGTTCGATCATCGAATCAAAGATCACTCCATATGACGCCTGATAAAAATCATCACCACTGATGATTTCTCCTGCAGTGGTGATGGCATCTTTATCCATAAGCATGCGCCGACAACAGACTGTTCTGCTTCGATGCTGTGTGGCATGACTCGTTTGATGAGTGCTTCTTCCACGCCTGAATTCCTCCTATGCTTCTTCTTTTACAACAACTTTCAGCTCAGCCGTTACCTTTGGATGCAGCTTAACCGGAACCGTATGTGTTCCCAGTGTTCTGATCGCTTCTTTTAACTGAACTTTCTTCTTATCAATTGTAAGATCCATCTGTTTTTTGACTTCTTCTGCAATCTCCTTTGAAGATACAGAGCCGAACGCTCTGCCGCCTTCACCCATCTTGATCGCAACTTCAATCTTTCCTGCTTCGATCTTTCCGCCAAGTTCCTGGGCATCTTCATACTGCTGCTGAGCGATCTTGTCATCGTTCGCTTTCTTTAATTTCAGGTCATTTAAATTCTTTCCGTTAGCTTCTACACCTTTATTTTTCTTTAAGATGAAGTTTCTTGCGTATCCGTCGCTGACGTTTACGATCTCTCCCTTTTTACCAAGTGACTTTACGTCTTCTGTCAAAATAACTTTCATTACAAGTCTCCTCCTTCTATCATTTCGTCAATCACCTGTTTTAAGCAGGCTACCGCTTCATCCATATCAGTATGGTTAAACTGTGCACCTGAAGCGTTCATATGACCGCCTCCGCCCAGACGTTCCATGATGATCTGTACGTTAACTTCATCGATCGAACGTGCGCTGACGTATATTCTTCCATTATATTCTGTTAATACAAATGATGCCTTGATCGCACTGATGTCCAATAATTCATTTGCCGCCTGTGCCCCGATGATCGTCGGGCTTTCAATGTGAAGATCCACACCCCTTGCAATGGCAAATTTGTTACGGTACACTTCTGCACTGCTGATGATCTCCGCTTTTGCCCTGTAAGATTCCATATCGTCACGGAACAACTTCTTACCAGCGTAATATCTGCACCGGACCTTCTCAGGAATGCTGCCGCTTCAAAAGTACGGACTCCGGTACTGTTCACAAAGTTGTTGGTATCGATCATGATGCCGGCATACAGCTGCTCGCCTCAATCTTCGGGATCTTGATCCCATCTACAATATACTGCAATACCTCTGATACCATCTCACAAGCCGATGAGGCATATGGCTCAATATAAGATAACAGCGCATTATCAATATTGTCACTGCTCTGTCTGTGATGATCCAATACCACGATCGTCTTCGTTGTCTTCAGAAGGTCCTCACACTCTGTCATCATCGGACGGTTCGTATCTACAACGACTACCATTGAATTCTCGTCTGCCATATTCATCGCCTGTGACGATGTCAAAAACAGATCATCCGGGTAAGCCGGATCTTGTTCGAATAATTCATATAAAGGCCTGAGCGATGCTGACACTTCATTGATCACAATATAAGCACGTTTCTCCAGTGCCAGTGCCGCACGATAGATTCCCATTGCCGCACCGAACGCATCCACATCTGTCAGCTTATGCCCCATAACGAATATCTTATCTTTGACCGTGATAAATTCACGCAGTGCCTCGCTTTTACACGCGCCTTTACACGGGTATTCTTCGCTGTCTGTTCTCGCTTTCCGCCATAATAGGTAACACCGTGACAGTCCTTGATCACAGCCTGGTCGCCGCCTCTTGCAAGTGCGAGATCGATCGCTACACGCGCATAGTTATAACTCTGTGCATAAGAATCGGAACTCAGTCCCAGACCGATACTAAGTGTTGCCGGAATCCCATTTCCGATATTTACGGACTTACATCATCCAGCAGGGAGAACTTATCTTCTTCCAGCTGTTTAAAATAAGACTTTCGGATGATAATGAAATACTTATCATTCTCCAGCTTCTTGACGATTCCGTCAACTTTTGCAATATACTGATTGATCTTACGGTCTACCAGAGCCATCAGAAGTGACTGTCTGACCTCTTCCACACTGTCGATCACTTCATCGTAGTTATCAATGTATACCAGGCCTGCAACCATTCTCTGTTCTTCATTTTCCCTAATCGTACGGTTCAGTTCTGTAACATCCTGAAGATATACCGCAATGAAATATTCCTTCTCCTTTGGCAATTCCATAAGCTGTTCCGTATCGCTGAATCCCTCTACCGATACTCTGCGCAGTTCTGCCTGGTATTCCTTATCATCATAATATACTTCCATCGTGACCTTCTGCTGATCCTCTTTTGGAAATATACTCCGGTTTCAATTCCGGAATGTATTTACTGATGTAAGCTTCTCCTTTTGGCTTTCCGCCCAGAATTGCTTCGAATTCGTCATTCATCCAGACTGCTTTCCCATCATCTAACAGGATTGCATAGGGAATCGACAGTTCCCTCAGCAGCGTATTCTGGACAATGCCATACTGTGCAGCAAATTCCACGAGATCCTTCATGATGATATTCTTACTGTAAAAATACAGTCCGCCTACCATGATGATATATATCAGCACGAATACGGCCATCAGGATTCCCGCTCTGTGATCCATCTTATACACCCACAGATCCATTGCGATCAGGAGCAATGCCATGATTGCCGGCCACTGAATATAAAGCTTCAACTGGCCTTTCAGCTGCACCTTTCCATTTTCATTCTTTTTTTCCATGATTCTCGCCTCTGTTCGTGAGTCTTACTCACTACTTTTGCACTACAAAATGCCGATGGCATCTCACACTACACTTTACATACGTGATGATTATACCATTTCTTATCATAAAAAGAAAGATGGGAAATCTTAACGTTCTGTTAAGTGTTCCCCATCTTTCTATGTTTTATTTCTTAAGTTCCTTTTTCATTTATGCTTCATATCCGTTAGGATTCTGTGACTGCCATCTCCATGTGTCTGCGCACATCTCGTCCAGACCTTTTTCTGCTTTCCATCCAAGAACTTTTCGCTGCTTTTGCAGGATCTGCATAACACATTGCGATATCTCCTGCTCTTCTCGGCTTGATCTCGTAAGGAATCTCCTTACCACATGCTTTTCCAAATGCTTTTACCATATCAAGTACGGAATATCCCACACCTGTTCCAAGATTGATCACGTCAAGTCCAGGATTGCTGAAGATATAATCAATTGCTTTCACATGTCCTTTTGCAAGGTCCACTACATGAATATAATCACGGACTCCTGTTCCGTCCGGTGTATCATAATCGTCCCCGAACACACCCAGTTTTTCAAGCTTTCCTACTGCCACCTGTGAAATGTATGGCATCAGATTATTCGGAATTCCCTTTGGATCTTCTCCGATACGTCCGCTTTCATGCGCTCCGACCGGGTTGAAATAACGAAGCAGGATGACATTCATATCCGGATTTGCCTTCTGTACATCTGTCATGATCTGTTCCATCATAGACTTTGTCCATCCATAAGGATTCGTGCACTGTCCCTTCGGACACTCCTCTGTGATCGGCATCTCTTCCGGACTTCCGTATACAGTTGCAGAAGAACTGAATACAATATTCTTAACACCGGTCTGTTTCATAACATCCATCAGTGTCAGAGTTCCTGTTATATTATTACGGTAGTACTCTAATGGCTTCTGTACGGATTCTCCGACTGCTTTCAGTGCTGCACAATGGATAACCGCATCTACACCTTCTTTTTCCAGCATTGCCTTCAATGCAGCTTCATCCATTACATCCCCTTCATAAAATGTAATCGTCTTTCCGGTAAGCTCTTCTACCCTTTTTAAAGATTCTTTAGATGAATTACAAAGATTATCATATACAACCACTTCATATCCTTCATTCAAAAGTTCCAGTGCCGTATGACTTCCGATATAACCGGCTCCTCCGGTAATTAATATTTTCTTGGCCACAATAGTACCTCCTAGTTGTTACTATACTTTTTCACAATTTCATTCATAGTATACCACTTTTGTTCCATATCTTCAACAAGCTTGAACTGGGTACGGCATCTGTCAAGATTATGACCTTCTCTGTGTATCCTGAAATATTTATCTCCCTGCAGATAATCCGTAAGGAAACGCATACCACATTCAAATGTCATCGTCTTTGCTCCCATCGGCATCAGCTCGATCTCCTTAGATGTCAGCTTTCCGTCACATCCTTTTAAAAATCCTTTTGTATACAATTCAAATAATTCCATACTGCAGGAGACTTTCGTAAGGTCTGTCTCATCCTCCAGTGCCGTACTTGCACCGAAACGGATGGATCCCCGAAATCATTCATCGCAAGCCCCGGCATAACTGTGTCCAGATCAATCACACAGATTCCTTTCCCGGTCTTATCGTCCAGCATAACATTATTCAATTTTGTATCATTGTGTGTAACACGAAGTGGAAGCTCATGCCTGTCCAGCATTTCTGCAAAACAATTAGCAATCTCTTCTCTTTCGAGAACGAACCGGATCTCTTTCTCTACAGAAGCTGCTCTTCCCATAACATCTTCTTCCACTGCTTTCTTAAACAGCGCAAACCGGTTTCTCGTATCATGGAACTTTTCTATCGTCTCATGCAGTGTCTCCGCCGGATAGTCAGACAGCAGACTCTGGAAATTCCCGAATGCCACCGCACTTTCATAAAACTGCTCCGGCTTCTCTACCAGATCATAGGTACTTGCATCGGTAATAAATTTATAGGATCTCCAGTAATCTCCCGTAGAATCTATGTAATATGGTTTCCCATCAACCGCCGGGATCACATTCAATGTCTCACGTTCCGGATCTCCACCATTTTCTATAATCTTCTTTTTCAGAAATGATGTCACTCCTGTGATATTCTCCATGACTTCTACCGGTTTTGGAAATGCCGTAGAATTCATTCTCTGAAGAATGACTTTGATTCTTCCATCTCGCAATCTCGAATACCAGAAGAAATGTATCATTGATGTGTCCGCTTCCGTATGGACAGTCCTTTACTAATGTTCCTTCATATTTAAAATGTGCAATCGCTTCATCTCTTTGTTCCCGTGTTACAGGATTCATTTATTTTCCCTCCCAAAGATGCTGCGGGTACAGTCCTTCGTCTTTCATTCTCTGAATGGCTGCAACCACAACCGGTTTATCTTCTTTATAAGTTACTCCATACCATTTATCTGCGGATTTCAGTACCGATACTGTTGCTTTGTCTTCCGCAAGAAGATTACTTACTACAGTTGGCAGGAAATACTCGCATTTCATAGGATTCTCCTGCAGTCCTTTGTCAAGAAATGCCGGGAATCCTGCTTTGATCTCTTCTAAGATACTCTTTGTAAATCCCCACATGTTCATAGATACCGTTGTATCATCCGGTACCTGTACCCATGTATTACCGTCGTCTTCTGTGTATGCAACGCCGCCGTTGTACTTTTCGATTCTGGTACGTTCTGTTACGGATACCAGTTCTCCATTCTCATTCGTCTCACATACACCTCTGGATACATATCCGTTGTCCGTTACCGTATTGGCAAGATGATATCCGACCATTGTATATCTGTACTTATCATCATCTGCATGTGTAGACAGATAATCATAGATAAGCTTGAATGCTTCTACTCCATAATAGTCATCTGCATTGATCACTGCGAACGGTCCGTCAATCTCATCCATACAGCTATATACAGCATGTGCTGTTCCCCAAGGTTTTACACGTCCTTCCGGTACTTCATAGCCTTCCGGAATGTTGTCGATATTCTGATAAGCATATGCTACATCCATGTATTTTTCCATACGTTTTCCCACATGCTCTTTGAACTCTTCTTCGATCTCGTGTTTGATTATGAATACGACCTTCTCAAAGCCGGCTCTCTTTGCATCATACATGGAAAAATCCATGATAATATGTCCGTCATTGTCTACAGGATCTAACTGCTTCAGACCTCCGTATCTGCTTCCCATTCCTGCTGCCATGATCACTAATACTGGTTTATTCATTATAATTACCTCCATGTCTTTAGGATCTTTCGTTTCTAGATTCATTGTAGTATAACTGTTTCCAGAAATCTTTATCCTATTATTTTCTTAATTTGCATTATTTATGTGGTTTAATTGTTCCAGATAGCTGATGAATTTTTCTGCCATTTTCTGATTCTGTGCATTCACCATGATAGCCGCATGCGCATCATCATAAGAAATAATTTTCTTCTTTTTAAGCATATTATCTTCCGGAAAATCAATGGTTTCTTGAAAACCGTCCTGTTTTTTGTACTCTTGATATACATCTTCTCTACAGATCAGTACATCCACTGCATCTGCGCCTACCAGCGTTGTCAGCGCTGTCTTTGAGGACAGGCTTCCTCCATCTTCCGGAATGTTCGCCTGTATCCGGATGATCCCGTCCTTTTCGTCAATGCCTGCGTATTTACAGAAATCTTTGTTCAATTCTTCTGCCTTCTGCGAATCGCCCCCTGTGACCGCTACATTCAGAAGAACTGTCGTATGTCTGCCCTTGTACATCATACAGCCAAGTAGATAACACCGATTACCACTGCAAGTATAACCAGCCATATCTTATAGTACATCCACAGATATTCTACCTTTTTTCCCAACGGCATTGAACCAAAATTTTTGTCCAAATATATTTCCTCCTTTTTTCAATGACGACTTTAAAAATGATCTGCCTGTTTGACGTCATATGTAAATTATAACATATCTTTCACATCCTATATATAATATGTTACAATAGTTAGAGATTTTTATTATTATTTATTTTTATACGAGGGATAATTATTATGAGTCGTTTTTTCAATCCCGATAACCCTATTATGGAGTTCATCGCAAAAATATTTGATTTGATCCTATTGAACCTGATCTTTATCTTCAGTTGTGTTCCGATCATCACCATCGGCGCATCCACCAGCGCACTTTCCTATGTGACACTGAAGATGGTCCGTGGTGAGGACCCCTACATCTGGCAGAATTTCTGGAAATCATTCCGTCAGAATTTT
>ENA-OQCN01000982-OQCN01000982.1-human-gut-metagenome-genome-assembly--contig:-NODE-982-length-14835-cov-2.603073_pt1 | contig 14835 bp, 17 predicted proteins | sample MGYA00242497_ERZ504576 | MGnify/ENA primary metagenome ERZ504576 (study PRJEB26092, sample SAMD00036296) | human gut metagenome | host: Homo sapiens | study: EMG produced TPA metagenomics assembly of...
CACGTAGGGTGTGACTTTTCCTAACCTTAAAAAAAATGATAATAGAGGTTTCAATCCACACACCCACGTAGGGTGTGACTATCATAGGTTAGCGTAACAAACCAACAATGTTCGTTTCAATCCACACACCCACGTAGGGTGTGACAGAACCATAGCCAAGCATATCAAGCAACTTACAAGTTTCAATCCACACACCCACGTAGGGTGTGACTCTATATCTAATAACATATTATAAATCAGCAAGTTTAATCCACTGTTATGCGAATCATCATTATTATTCAACTTCATAACGAAGAAATACTCTACAAATAATTTAATCTACTGATTATTAACACATGCGAAGATACTACTTTTTTTGTAACACACCACATTCGCATTATATTATAAGAGCCTCCTCAACTTTATAAGCCGTTTCAACACCTATTACTTCTACCCTCTTATTCTCATTTTTACTAAGAATATAAAAACGAACACTATCAAGAGACATATCAATAATATCCCTAACTCTCCCTTTTAGAAGAGAATATTGCGCTTCCGTCACTACACACTCAAAGACTGAGTTCTGCACCCTCTGTCCATAATCCAGACAAGCCTTGGCCACACATCGTAAACGGCGAGCCCCCTCTTTGCTTGTAGTATCCACATCGTAAGTCACAAGAATGTACATAATTAAAAATCATTTTATAAGAAATACCGGATAATCGTCAATATCCTGCCTGATATATCTTGCCATTAACATAGCCTGCACATAAGGCAGAAGCCCTATTTCAACTTTTTCATTAAGATAAGGATGAATTATCACTTCCCTTTTCCTTGCCTGCCATGCAGTAATAAAAGTCTTTTTCCCTTTATCTGTCATAACAACCCCATTATCACCTTGGAACAAGAAGTCTTTTACTGAAATCTGTCTTTTATTAATCAACGACAAAATAAAACGGTCGCCAAGGTAAGCACGTAACTCTTCCATCATATCTAAGGCCAACGATGTGCGCCCCGGACGGAGTGTATGGAGAAACCCGACGTATGGATCAAGGCCAACAGTTTCGAGAGCGGCCGCAACATCATTGGCTATCAACGTATATGCAAAAGACAACATGGCATTCACCGCATCCTTGGGAGGACGACGATTGCGACCATGAAATGGGAAATCAGTCTTCTGATTAAGTATCAAGATTGGCAATACCTCAAAATAGGCATTCGAAGCCATCCCCTCATAACCAATTAATTCCGTCTTATCTTGAGCCTTCAAAGCATCACGCTTGGCACGTTCCAATACTTGCACCGCCCTATTAATGTCTTCATTCTCACCATAATCACGAATATATCTCCTCAATATATTGCGATAGTTTTGAATCTTACCACCAATCATCAACCTAACCACATGCAACGACCAAGATGCATCGTCCGACAATTGGTACTGCTTTTTGCGTAACAGAACATTCCCTTTCGTAGCACCTTGAACCCTGCTGATAAATCTGCCTTGTGGAGAAAGAAATGTGAGTGATATACCATTGTCACTACACAATTTCATCACACCGGGACTTGCGCCCATATATCCGAACGTAACGATGCCTTCTATATTTATGACAGGAATACGAAACACCTCCTCCTGCTGAACAGATATAACGACATTCAGCCCATCCTTACTAAGATACGCTTCCGGTGTCGTCACATACAAAGTATTCAATAGTTTTCTCATAGATACAGATTTTTAGTAAGGTAATTATCTACCGAAGTACAATTATTTACCATTTCCGGCATGCAGATATCTTTCAGCGAGCACTTGTCACAATGTTTCCCATATTCAGCCTTCGGGATAACCGCTTTACTAAATATATCGTGCATATCCCGGGCACATTGTCTGACTATATTTCGCAGCTCCTCCGTTATATCCACATTAACCCGATGGCGAAGCTCCCCATAAAAGAAAGAGCCGTATGGTATATGGATAGCATACATTTCTTCTATGCACATGATTTGTGCTGCCAACTGCACTTCATCCACCTCGTTTCTTTTCGGTTTGCCATGCTTATACTCCACAGCAACCGGTTGCCATCGCCCCGGATAGTTGGGATGCAAAATCGTATTTTCAAAAGATGAGGAAGGAAGTAACTCTATGGCATCAGAGATTCCATAGAGTCCAAGTTCACGCGAAGCGATATTCACCGCACGCAATGTTATCTGGTCACCACACTTTTGTCTATAAAACGGATCATCTACATGCTTGTGCAGAATCTGTCCTTCGATGGTGAGACGATTATCATCCCATTGCTGCTCAATGTGTATCAAAGCCCATTGCCGGGGACAGAACCTAAAGTGCTGAATCCCCGACAACATGAGCATATCGTCTTCATTGTACATACGATGGAATTATATCAGTTCCTCAATAGTTACATTTGATGGAGCATTCTCCTTATCTATAGTAACTGAATAATCGATGAATGAGCGTGATGCTCCATCGCAGACTTTCTCCACTTTTACCAATTCAAACAACTTGTTGGCGGGAGCATTACCCAATATGGAGTCATGCTTGAAGACTATCAGTTTTTGAGCACTCATCAATCCACGTGCCGCCGAACGATCCACATCGAACATATTCTTTAATGCGTTCCAAAATAGTTCAAGGTCTTCTTCAGAAAATCCTGTCTGTTGTGCCAAGTTGGCGGAGATGAAGCCGTGACAGACGTAGAGGCCATAAGGAATGGTGCTTTACGTCCCATTGTACGATTGCCACCATCTTGTTTTTCTGCTTCTTTCTCTGTTGCTACTGCCATACGAGTAATAGAATGTTCCGCTACAGCAATTGGATCTATAGAACGAGCAAAGGTGAACTGGATAGGCCACGAACTTGACCCGCATTTTTACCTGTTGACATAACTGCGCCGAATGTTCTGATATCGAAGTAATTATTACACATAAAACGACGTGCTGCTTCTATTTTGTCCTTTGCATTTTTTACTTCTGAATCATCATGTGCATTATCAATCAAAGTATTCAGGACTGCCTTCTCTTTGATAAATATATCAAAGCCATTCACAAGCCCTTTTGCTATTTGTACATAGTTACGAACCTTGCGTTTCAAACAGACATCCGTAACAAGTCCCATACCTGTTTCGGCATCCACACGTGGTAGATTACCCGCATCCGGATCACCATTTGGGTTACCATCTTTTACATCAAATATGTAAACGAAATCAATTCTATTCTTTAGTTCTGACATAACTTTATATTTTTTAAAAATTATTATTCCATTTCTTTATTTTCCTTGTTCATAAAAAGGTCTTGACGTTGATGATAATATCCCACAAAGAACCGTCCTTGATCTTGCAGGTTAAGATGTGGAGGAAATCCTTTGCATCAAGTTTGGATATAATTTCCTGTTTCAGCTTCTCATAGAACACTTGTCCACCCGGATTCAACTTCTCTATATGATGAGTAGAAAGGTTGAGCACCGTGGCAAAAACCATGGAAGGAGTTGCTGATGCAGCATTCATATAGCGTTCTCGAATGGAATGAATACCATTGGCATCCTCCTGTATCTTGTCAAGTACGGCAAATAGCCTTCCACAAAGATACCCTTGATTTGATTTTCTTTGTCTAACATAACATCTAATTTTTATGGTTGTTATTTTCGTTTAGTCTGTTGAGATATGCCTTGATGATAGCAGCACGCACTATATTGACGGATTGTTCTGCACGTATGCGACGAATACATGCTTGAAAGAGAGAAGCCGGATACGGCAACCCTTGAAATATGCTTCTCACCACAGCATCAGGAAGGTTGGGAGTCGCATCACTTGACTTTCCTCCAAGAGTAACATTTCCAAGAATGGAATGCATTCCACGTACGGCTTCTTATCTTTGCGAGTGTCAACCATCTCCATATCCGTAAAATGTTTACTTATCAAACCTGCAAATTCACGCAAAGGCATCTCATTCCAATATACTACCGCAATTCTTGCCGAATTAGGAGCCAAACCCAAAATGAAGAATTTGTCATCATCGTTTGCCGATAATTTTCCGTTATAGATAGACTGGAAAGTATCATATACTAACTTTATGCGCCTGTTTGAGTCGTCATTTTCTTCTTCAATCCGCCCCAACAAAGAAAATAGATATTTTCGGACTCTTTTGAAGCCTCGCTATTGGAGGAAGCCCAGAAAAGATAAGTACGTGAGCCCACCATAAACTTATTGTGAGAATCCGAACGCAGCAAATGATTCAATGCGGTTGTATATGCAAATTCAGCTTCTTCTGATATTGGAGCATTGTATCCTTTAGATTTCCCATACGAATCATACCCGGAATTAACTTGAAATGCAACTAGTTTAGCTGTTTCTTGCTTCCAAGTATCTTTGTAGCAGTTGTAATCTCTACAACTTTTGAATATCTCCCTGTTATCAAACAAAGATTTCCTGCCACGCCATGATTCTCGTCAAACAAATTTATCAATTCCCTTTTCGAAGCCACTATTTTCGTATCCCCTTCTATAAGGAAAGAAAAGGTAGAATATTTCTTATTAAGATTTTTGGCTATATCATCCCATAAAGAATCTTTCTGCATAGCCCCAACTATAAAAGAATGGTCTTGCTGATAAAATGCATAAACAGCTTTTATGTCCTCATTATCCGGAAAAGCATCATATATATCTTTTACTTTCGCCTTAAATACTTCAAAGTACTTACGTATCTTTTCCATATCCCCCTTATCGGAATAACCAAATACATATTTACAATTGTCATACAAATAGTTTGCAACAGGGGCACTTGACCGGCTAACACTTTTCTTAACAAGAAACCGCTGTGCCGACTTCTTATCTATGCGCCTGTCTTCAAAGCGCAGAAATTTTCCACATCTATCAATAACAATAATAAATCCAATCTCTTTGTATTCTAAACCAAAAGGGGCCACATCATCTCCACTTCGATGATAGTAATCATATAATGCTTTCAGTATCATCTCAACACCTCCTCACTATCTTTATCCGGTACAACAATCACTCCCTTTTTCATTTGGCTCTATAAAACATAGCATTCGGTTTTTGTGGATTTTCCTCAAAGTCCATATCATAAAGCATAATGCCGAAATCCCTGTCTTCGGCTAAGGGATAATCAAGATTATCAGTACTTTCAATATACTTCCAGTTTGCAGAAAACTCACGACATCCGAGATAGGGCTGCGTAAAACATTGCCCTTGTGATGCCCTGCGTTCGAACATCTGATAATACTTCATAGGATTCTCGTCGGCACTTGGCTGATGCTTGGCAAAAGCCTCTTTCGGACGGTCTTTTACCGGAATAAATACTAACTTAGCATAAATTCGGTAACGCACATCCAACAGAAGCAACGTGTTCTTCTGCTGACGTTTATCTTCAATAATGATAGGTGATTTACTGGCAACTGCCCCCACCTCATTCCGTCTAATGGTAGCCCATTTAATAGGTCTGAGTACCTCAATCTTTGTTACCTGCCAACGCATGGCATAGCGTTTAAACAGTATCGCTTCAAAGATGGCGCGTGCCGCCGATGGCGTTATGACATCGTAACTCACACGCTCTACTTTCAATTCCGGACGAGTGAAACAAGCCCAATCGCCCCACACCTCCAGACAATATTCTTTATCTGTATATTCCATATCATTCATCGTTTTCCTTGTTTTCCAATAAATCTTCCGGCTTCTGACCTTCAAAAAACCTTTTTGCCGACAAGGGAGTTACCACTTCACGACCGGTTTTTTGCTCCAACTGTTCGCGTGCCACACGAGCCACATCACCACCGTCAGCCGCACACTGCATATTTTCACCCAATGTCTGAGGATTTTTAGCTTTAGTAATACTTGTCGTAGAGAGTTCGGCCAGCATATTAAGAACCAATTCTTCATTGGTCATATTGTCCCGGAGATTTTCTTTCTTCAAGCCCTTGAACTGTTTGTACTCCTTTGCCGACTTTCCGGTCCATTGCTGATAGATAATGTCTGTAAGAGTAGCATATTGAACACCTTCCTCTACATTATGTAGTTTCCATTGATCTGTAAGATCTTTACGGATTTCAATGCTCTTCAAGCGTTGGTTTATCCAGTTGTCAGAGTAACCAAGTCGCTTGTAGTCCATCATAGCTTGCTCAATACTCAACTCAGGGTCTTGCATCTGATCAAGACGTTCGGATGCTACATGTGCCATCCATTGCTTGAACGGTTCTGCCTTGGGAGATGGGATAGACTGAATGATACGTAGTAGTTGTTCTGTATCAGCCACATCTGTAAGTCGCATCTTACCGTCTGTGGCTTTCATTTTCAAACCGTGACAATTTGTCACGGTTTCATTTCCCTCTTCTTTAAGTCTTTGCTTTAACTTACGCCAATAAGCAGTTGCATCAACACTGTCTGTTAAAACTGACACCACATCAACTATCGAAAAATACCATTTTTCCTTTTCATCATCCCACACGGTGCGGACTTTACGTTCTTCAAACAATTTCAATGTTTCTTTCTTTGTCATATCCGTTTCTTTATATCATTAATACTTCCTCCAGCCAATGGTTATCAAGGCTGAGACCTGTGGCTTTATTATACTGAGACCTGTCTGCCAATACATATATTCCTTCCAATATTTCTTCGACAAGCCCATAGCCTTTCAGTTGCTTAAAATCATAGGAACGGATGCCTACAGTAAATTTCGCCAATTGCTTCACCAACGAGTAGGTACACCCCGATTCTTTCAACTGCTCTATAAGTTCCATGCTGTTTTCCCAATTTATGATAACATTTATACTCGTATCATCAATCAGGTGAAATTCTTTTGATGCAGTTTCAAAACATAACTCAGTAGGTTTGTAGAGCCAGTGCTTTACATCCTTTTCATCAAATGTTTGTTTTCTGCTATACAATTGACAAAAATAGGCTTTCATGGTAGAAGGAGCAAACCAATCACTATCTTCCGGCAAATTCAACCGAGCATTGTTGGATCAGCCATTGAACCGAAGAGCTTTCGCTTCTCTGCCGCCAGACTGAACACAAATGTATGTCCCATGGCACTTCGTCCTTCCCGATTGCACCGTCCCGCTGCTTGCAATACAGAATCGAGTCCTGCTTCTTGACGGAACACAACCGGAAAGTCTATATCCACACCGGCCTCCACAAGCTGGGTTGCAATGACCCTGACAATCGGCTGCGACTCATCCTTCAATAAAGTTTTTATTTTACCAATAGTTTCGTGTAAGTGGGCAGGGCACATCATTCTAGACAAATGCAATTTCACTCCGTCATTGGGCAAACGGTCATACAGCTCTTTGGCATCTTTACGAGTGTTCACTATGCACAACACCTTATTATATTCAGACACCTTTGCAGCTATCTCATCGTATGTTTTTCCTGTATCATCGATTGACAACTTCACACGGCGAAGCTGGTCATGCAAAGCAAATTCTTCCGGAATAATTTCCTTGATATGTTCTATTCCCTTAAAATCAGCTTTAGGATTTGTTCCTTCTATCAGACCACTCAGTACCGGCTGGCTTGCCGTGGTAAACAATACCGAAACCCCGAACATTTCCTGATACGCTTTCAGCGCATCGACTATCGGCCGCAAGAAGCCGGTTGGCAACATCTGAACCTCATCCAAAACAAGAATTGAATTTGCCATGTTGTGCAGTTTGCGGCAATCAGATGTTTTATTGCTAAACATAGATTCAAAAAGCTGTACATTGGTAGTGACAATAATGGGATAGTCCCAATTCTCTGTAGCCAATTTTGCTTTTTCCCTATTTTCCTCGTCCTTAATATCATCGGGGTCGAAATTACTATGATGCTCCAATACATTTTCTTCACCAAAGATTTCCTTCAAAAGCCCTGCCGTTTGCACAATGATACTGGTATATGGGATGGCGATGATGATACGATTCATTGAATGGCTTACAGCATGCTTCATGGCCATAACAAAGAAGAAAGTGTTTTACCGCCTCCCGTCGGAACTGTAAGACTATAAAATCCTTTTTCGCTTGAAGAAGTTCTACTGCATTGTTCTTTCACTTGCTGGCGGATGCGGTTCACTTTCGTATCGGCTGCATTCGATTGCAGTTTTTGCATATATGCCTCCAGCTGTGGAAGCAAATCGGCAAGCGTAGCCGAATTTCCCCGCTTCCGCCATGACTCTACATCCATAAACCGTTCTGTATCGAGCCGGTCGGCATCTACAAGACAGGAAAAAAGCATACGGGAAAGGTGATGAAAGTGTTTCCATTCAACCTTTGATTTAGAAAAAGGTGAATCAATAAATTCTTGGAATAATAAAGGTTTGTTTATGCTAATGTCACCCTCGTTTATTTCTTTGGACAATAGCCTCTCTTTCAATATGTTTTCCACATCCCCGAAATCATGTAACCCTGTGTGATGAGAAATAATTTGGTTTACAAGAAGATGGGAAACATCCTTTCCCATAAGTTCTTTTGCCAATATTCCACCCACAAAAGCATGGGTATGATCATCATAGCGCTTCTTGTCACTCGTAGGCAAACCATTCATCTTGCGTATGTATTGCTGGAATGCCGCCCGTTCCTTTCCTTTGTCATGAAGTAGGCCGAGCGCACGCCCCCAAGAAGGAAGTCCGAACTGCCCGGCGAAGGATGCCGCCATATCAGCAACCCCCTTTTGATGTTCATCATTGGTTTGTATCATCCATTGACCATTATCCCTATTTTGATACAAATGGGATATCAACTGATTTTCCTCTATCATCTGATTAAATTTATAAGGCTAGCATTCCACAAATATAGTGAATAATATCAGACTCTCGCAAAAGAAAATCATATTTCAAGTCAGCTCCATCAGTTTTCATCCTTAAAACAAGAAATACAACCAACAACGACAAGAACAGGCATTCCGCTTTGTCGCCTCTACGCGGAAAAAAGAGAACAAACCATTTCGGCGGGATACAAAAATTTCCGTCACTACATCTCTTTTAGAATCAGTAAGATGTAGTGACGGAAGAAAAAACAATCTGATTATCCACATAGGTAATCCAGCATTTATATTTCAATACAAATAACGTATAAAGCAAACGTTATCGGGCATTCCCATGTGATGCAATCATCCATCAATGAAGCTTTTATGGTATGATTGCAGATAATTAGTAAACATCAAGCTTTCACCACCGCCAGCAGCTCATCCGGTGTAACCAGTGACTGCTCGCCTGTAGTCATATTCTTCAAAGTCAGTTTCCCTTCGTTCATTTCATTTTCACCAACAATAGCGACAAAAGGAATCTGCTTGTCATTGGCATATCCCATCTGCTTCTTCATTTTAGAAGCATCCGGATAAATTTCAGCGCGCACCCCTGCTTCACGGACTTTTGCCAGGATAGGCAGACAATAAGCAGCCTCTTTATCGCCGAAGTTTACAAACAACAGCTCGGTTCCGTTCACCGCTTCTTTCGGATACAAATCCAACTGATTCAACACATCAAAATACGGTCGGCTCCGAAAGAGATACCTACACCAGACATACCATCCATACCAAAGACACCGGTCAGATTATCATAACGGCCACCACCACTGATGCTGCCAATCTGCACATCCAAGGCCTTCACTTCAAAAATTGCTCCTGTATAATAATTCAAGCCGCGAGCCAAAGTCAAATCCAATTCCACTTCACTCTTCACACCCAGTGCAGACACGGTTTTTAATATGAATTCACTTTCTTCCACTCCCTTCAATCCCGCTTCACTGGTAGCAAGGACAGTCTTCAAAGTTTCCAATTTCTCTTCATTGCTTCCACTCAATAAAATAATCGGCTGCAATTTATCAATAGCCTCTTGAGGAATCCCTTTAGAAGCCAATTCCGCATTTACATTTTCCAATCCGATTTTATCCAGTTTGTCAATGGCTACGGTAATATCTACAATTTTATCAGCCTCCCCGATAATCTCGGCAATACCGGTCAATATCTTACGGTTATTGATTTTAATTGAAACACGTACTCCGAATTTACCAAATACACGGTCTATCATCTGTACCAGCTCCACTTCATTCAATAAAGAATTGCTGCCTACCACATCGGCGTCACATTGGTAAAACTCACGGTAACGCCCTTTTTGGGGACGATCCGCACGCCAAACCGGTTGGATTTGATAACGTTTGAAAGGAAAACTTATTTCATCACGATGCATCACCACATAGCGGGCAAAAGGTACGGTGAGATCGTAGCGCAATCCTTTTTCACAGAACTTGCTCGCCAGCTTTACCGCATTGCGGCTCAGCAATTCCTCATCGGTAATGCCGTTGAAATAATCACCTGAGTTCTGTATCTTAAACAATAACTTATCCCCTTCGTCACCGTATTTTCCCATCAAGGTAGACAAATTCTCCATAGAAGGAGTTTCAATCTGCTGATAGCCGAAAAGATGAAATACATCACGAATCGTATTGAATATATAATTACGTTTCGCCATTTCCACCGGCGAAAAATCTCTCGTTCCTTTAGGTATACCTGGTTTTGCTGCCATAATGATTCTATTTAATTTATTTTGAGCCACAAAAATTACACTAAATATTTCATTCGTAAAAAGAATACTTCTTAATATTGCTCATTGCCGGCAATATTAAGAAGTTAAACAGCCGGTGCCTTAAGTGCATATCTCAGTATGGGCCGTTTCCCTACGAACTCATTGTTTAATAATTTCGTAAGCTGTAGAATGAACCCCTCTATTCTCTATTTTTCCCTCCAATACATCCAAAGCGAACTCAATGCCCCGGACAGCCATCTGTGAGCTGAAAATATCAGCTGTTGCAACCAGTTTTCCCGTAGAAAGAAATTCTTTCATTACCGCATCATTATCAAAGCCCACTACAGGCAGATAGCAATTTTTTTCTTGCATCTGCTGAAGAACCCCCAACGCCATCGCATCATTGCTGCAATATACAGCTTTCAAATCAGGATACCGCATCCACATAGCCTGAAAAACTTCGGCGGCTTTCTCCGTTTCCCAGTCGGCCGGTTCGGATGCCACCAATCTTAACCCTTTTTCTTCTATCGCCTTGATAAAACCTCTTTTACGCTGCTGTGCATTATCGGCTGCCGCCAATCCTTCAATAATAGCAACTTTATCTTCATTCCGCAACTTCTTATCCAATAATTTACCCACTTCATACGCAGCTGCAAAATTATCCGGTCCCACAAAAGCCACTTCTACTCCTGCCTGCTCCAATAGCTGAGTATCCAACCGGATATCAATATTGATTACCGGAACTCCTTTCCTGACAGCCTCTACTACAGGCTGAACTAAGGCTTTTGAATCTATAGGAACCAATACGATAGCATCGACTTGCTGATGAATCAAGGAATACATCAAGTCAACCTGTTCCTCTACCTCTGTCTGTGTAGCCGTTCCCACACAAACCAAATCCAAAAACGGAAGAGGGGCCGCATACTGAATGGCCCCTTCTTTCATCACTTTGAAAAAATCGGCTTGTAACGACTTCATTACAAGCCCTATTTTATAATTTCTCTTCATCTAATTTTTAATTTGACAAAGTAATGCTTATTAATCCGATAATAAACAAGGAGAACATAGCCGCAATCAGTTTATTGGTCCCCTTCGGAGCTTCCTTAAATTCCTTCCAGACAAAAACTCCCCAGATCATAGCCACCACAGGCGCTGCGTTGCTAAGGGCATAAGAGATAGCCGGATTGGCAGCACCTGCTCCCATAAAACTAATCACCATGCCGCCCATCCAGATAAAGCCTCCCAGCATACCTGTGAGATGGGTCTTGGCATCGCCGGCAAAGTAATCCTTCATGGTCACCGCCTTGCCTTCTACCGGATGCTTCATGGCAAAGGTATTGAATATAGGTGTGCTGGCCAGAATACCTACCGCAAAGAAGAACACACCTGTATAAGGAGTCAGCGTTCCGGTTCCTCCCGCCACATACTGCGGGTCAAGAGATTTCACTACCAATCCGTAAAAGAACATGATAGCGATACCTGCCATAATGGCCAGCAGAATCCCCTTCTTCGGAGTGGAAGCCTTGCCGGACGATAACTTTCCGTACGCTTTTCCGCAGATCAGTATAGCTACAATGATGACTAACACACCACTCCATAGTAAAAGCTGATTTCCCTGATAGGTCTGACCGGCCAAAGAGATTAATAAATAATTGAATACAATACCTCCAATCCAGGCCAAGCCTCCACCGATAGGAAAACCTACTGACATTCCGGCTACAGCAATGGCTGCGGTAAGAAATATATTGCCAAAGTTCCACACAACACCGCCCAAGAATGCATATTGAATGCTAGACCAGTCCATGACTGCCAAATCCTGAAAAAAGGTACGGCCTTCACTTCCCATACTTCCCAAAGTCACCGCCCCCAATAAAGCTGTAAGGAACAGACCGACGGTCAAATCCCAATAAAACAGTTCAAAGCTCCATTGCTTGGCGCAACCATCTTCTGCGTATTTGCCAAGAGCCCCAGCAGGCACAGCAAATAACACAGCAGAGGATTGCCAAAAAGTAATTATCTACCAATATCATATTTCATCGATATTATTCGTGAATATAGATATTCCAGTTCAGATAAGTTTCAATAGCTTCCGCCAAAATATCTTTCACATTGCCACGGCACATAGCCACATGATGTTCGAATCCATTCTTACAAATATATTTCATAAGCGGCTGCAGATTATCCACCTTGGTTACTGCTATACAACCATCCATTCCGTATGGGTCATCGGTCAGGTCACCTTTGCCCAAATAAGACTTGATACAACCCTTCGTATCATCTGTCGAGATGCGGAAGAAGGTGAAATCACCCTGTTTACTTTACCGTAAACGGCACCGAAAGTATGTACCTTACCTAATGTTCTGCCCAACACTCCTAATGTTCCTAACTTCAAATCATTCATTACAAATGATTTAGGGAAGTTACCACAATGTGTACACACACACTTGTCACGATCCTCGGCAAAGTTATTGTTCCAGTCAAGCAATGCCGACGGGCGACCGGAAGCCAATGTCAACGCATACATAGACACTGCACCGGCAATATCCACTTCACAAGCAGCAGGGATTAATTTTTCACTCAACATACTCATAGTCACACAAGCTGCACAACCATAGTTTTGCTCCAAAGAGTCCCAACACTGGATAGCTACAGCATCAATTTCATTGGCTTCCATCCATTGTTCTACAGCCACACCAAATTTAGCCTGCAAAATCAGTTTATCATTGTATTGTTCGGGAACAGCAGCATATTGTCTGATTTCTTTCAGTTTTGCTTGTAACGTTTCATCAGCATCTTCAATCTTACGGGCGGCAGACAAGATTTCAGAAAGATCTACCGGAACGACTGTAATGCCCGATGCCTGCAACAGTTTCTCGCTGGCGCGGACGGTCTGGAAACCGGCAGGACGAGTGCCGATGGCACCGATGCGAGCATGACGAAGACCATTCACCACCCGGCAGATCGCAGCGAACTTATTAATATCGGCTGCCAGCAAATCAGAATAAATAGAATAAGTATGTAGCGTAGTATCAGTAAAAGGAATGCCATACTGATACAAGTTATTGCATACGGAAATCTTACCACAGAACGCGTCACGACGGCTATCCAAATCCACCTTGTCATTCTCATCATCACATGCCTGAACCAAAACAGGCACATTCAGATCGGCTACACTGATAGCATTGATGATACCGATTTCAAAACCGAAGTTAGGTAATGAAACAATGATTCCATCAATACGGTCACGGTTCTCACGGAACAACTTTGCACATTTCAAGCCATCTTCTCTTGTTTCAATACTGCTACTGCCTGTAGGCGTAGCATCTTCGGGGAGAATGACATAGTCATAGCCCTCTTTCGTCAGTGTTTCCAACAATTGTTTACGGACATCTTTTGCTAATTCCGAGTTAAAATAAGCGCGTGTTCCAATGATGACACCAAAACACATTTTTTTCTTGTTTTTCATTTCTAATGGTATTAAAAGTTACGATATATTCAGTTAGTTATTCTGTCCTATTACTTTCTTAACAGCCTCACGCCAGCCACTATACAAAGATTGAAGTTCTTTTTCCTCCATACAGGGAGCGATGCAATTGTCAATGGTACGCATGGCAGCGGCTTCTTGGAAACTGGCCCACTTCTTACGGGCAAAGCCATTCATGACAACAGCCCCCAATGCAGAAGCTCCTCTATCTCCGAACGGTTAATGACGGCATGCAGCATATCAGCCTGAAACTGCATCAGGAACTGATTCTTCGTGGGGCCTCCGTCAACACGCAACGCTTTCAGCTCGATTCCTGCCTGCCGGGTCATCATGTCTATCAAATCCTTCACTTGATAAGCAATGGATTCCAATCCTGCACGCAGCACATGCGCTTTTCCAGCATTCAGTGTCATTCCCCAGATGGCAGCTTTAGCATCCGGTTTCCACCAGGGAGCTCCCAATCCGGTAAAGGCGGGAACCAGATAGACTCCATCATTGTTTTTAACCGAAGTCGCCAAGGTTTCAATTTGATTGAACGAGTCCACCAATCCCAATTTCTCCACCATCCATTTGATAGTGGCTCCGGTGCAATGGATATTGCCCTCAAAAGCATAATACACTTTACCCAAAGCCGAGAATCCGACGGATGTAACCAGCCCTTCAGGAGCAGCGACAGCCTCTTCTCCAATGTTAACCATAACAGATGATCCCGTTCCATAAGTCACCTTGCCCATACCCTGCCTCAAAACACATCTGACCGGTTAATGCTACCATGGGAATCACCCTAAAACACCTGCTAATTTGTATCGGAGATTTGAACAAACCCTCTATCGTTGTTTCTCCAAAACAGCTATC
>ENA-OQCN01000983-OQCN01000983.1-human-gut-metagenome-genome-assembly--contig:-NODE-983-length-14833-cov-2.386033_pt1 | contig 14833 bp, 21 predicted proteins | sample MGYA00242497_ERZ504576 | MGnify/ENA primary metagenome ERZ504576 (study PRJEB26092, sample SAMD00036296) | human gut metagenome | host: Homo sapiens | study: EMG produced TPA metagenomics assembly of...
TTTAAATCCTTAACATTTATTATTTTCTAAATGAAATGATTTCCAATTGTTTCATATCTTTTAAACAAGTAATATCCTTAATTATCATTGCGACCCACGTTTAAATATACCATTTCTTTGGCATCCTTTAAAATACGAATATCCTTGATACGGTTTGTGAATAAATTTAAATGTTTCAATTGATGTGCATTCTTTAAGAATGAATTTCCGTTAATTGACAGAACTTCGCATTCAAAGTTTCTAAGTGTTCTACATTTGTGAACTTTTCTAAATTCTTCAAGCGATTCTTAGACACATTTAACTCTTTTAAATCACCTAAACTATTTAATAATGACATATCTTTGAATCCAGTTTGTTCCATAGATAACGATTCTAAATGATTTAATTCCTTTAAGAACGTAAAGTGATCAGGTTCATTATAAGAAATATTCAATGATTTTAGGTTAGAAAATTCCTTTAATACAGAATAATCCTTTAAATATGGACAGTTTGAAACATTTAATTTCTTTAAGTTCTTCATCGATAATAATGGACTTAGATCAGACATTAAGTTTGTATTTAAATCCAATTCTTCAACATTCGAAAGATATGTTAAATCTTCAATATTGAATAATCGCATACCACCCATATCTAATTTTTTTAATTTTTTAAGTACACCTAAGATTGCATAACTAAATGGACCATTTTCTGTGTTGATATGAACTTCTTCTAGTTTTTTACAATGTTCCAAGTAAATCAAACTATCTACTTTAGCCTTTGAAAGATTCAATACTTCCAAATCAATCATGGCTGCAACACTTGAAATATCCATTGTATATAAGTTATTTCTTGATACATTTAATTTTTTAAGTTGTCGAAAGCCATGTAAAGCCTGCAAATCTCTTAATTGATTTCGTGAAACATCTAGACAAACTAAATTATGTAAATCACGAATGGGATCCAACGTCTGTAACTTGTTGTTACTTGCATTTAAAGTCTCTAAATTTTCTGCATACTGCAAACCTTCTAGAGTTGCTATTTCATGATCCTGTACTTCTAAGTGAATCAATTCTTTCATCAAATCTTCGGTTAGTTCTTCTTCTTTAACACGTAATGTACGCGCAATAACACTACGCAAAGCATCATCTTGAATAAGCATAAAACACATGCCCTCCTTTTTATATAATCATTATAAACAAAATATGACACAATAACTATACAAAAATGTTATTTTTGAATGACATTATTGTTAGAAAATGCTAAAATGAAAGCAGTTAAGGATTAGACTCATATTCTGATTGTGATAAATGCTATTGTATGCAAGTACTTTCGATTTTAACGGTCAAAGGATATTGGCTTAGTCCAGGAGGTATAGGCATGAGCACAGGTAAAGTAAAATGGTTTAACGCTGAAAAGGGTTATGGATTCATTACCAGCGAAGATGGAAAAGATGTATTCGTACACTATTCATCAATTAATTCTGAAGGATTTAAAACTTTAGAAGAAGGACAAACTGTTACTTATGACGTTGTTGAAAGCAATCGTGGTCAACAAGCTAACAATGTCACAGTTGTAGATACAGCTGCGTAGAAATTTGTTCGAATCAAGCGCACATCGTGCGCTTTTTCATGAAAGAGAGGGATTATTATGTTAGAGCGATATGAAAAAGTTAAAGAATATGTATATGGTCAATATGCTAAAATTTATAATGAAGATCTAAAAATTGCAGCACTCACACATACCGCAAGTGTGGACCTTTCGATTACATTCATAGCTATGGCAAGAGGCACAAATCTAGAACGTGCTAAAGTGGCTGCTCTTTTCCATGATTATGCTCAATTTGTTGATAATTGTCCCCATTCACAACACGCAAAGTTATCTAGTCTTCATGCATATAAATATTTAAAAGAATGTGGTTTATTTAAAACAACTGAAATTGATGATATCACATATGCGATTCGTCAACATTCAAAAAAAGAATCTTTTGACTCCCCATTATGTGAAGCCTTAAAAGATGCAGACGTATTAGCTCGATTTTTAGAAAATCCAGAAAAACCTCTTGCAGGAATGAAAAGACAGCGCCTGCTCAATGCCTGCGCTGATATTCAAAGTCATTAAAATTTTTGATAATACAGTTCGACACTTGCATCGAGCTGTTTTTTAATTGGTTGAAAACTTCATAAACAAGTCTTTATCATACACGATCCAATCAATATAGGAAAAACTTTTACCAATAGCTCCTCCAACCACTTTTCCTGCATGCACTTTAGAAATAGCTTCATCCAATTCTTTTGATAACTTTTGACGATATAAAGCATCCTCCTTATTATGGAAAGGATTTGAATAATACACATATCCAAATTCACCATCCTTACTGCTTAGATCTGCCAAACTTCTTCCTTATCCTCAATCGTTTGTTCCACCAATAAAGGATGTGTTGTAAAAATCAATTTCATATCTTTTCTTAGAGCATCATGCGCAAAATCTTGAATTGGCTGATAAACCGAATAAATATCGATTGGCTTATCATATTCTTTCCAATGATTTTTTTCAACAAGTGCCATGATTACTTCATAAAAATCCATCATTTGACAGAATTTCATATTTGAATCTGGCGTATCTATAAAGTCAACACGACAAATATATGCTTCATAGGCAAGCTGGCCAATCGCAAGCTCTAATAAATACATACTCATTTCTTTTTTATTTTCAGGATTTCCAATTAAATTAAACCCAGGACAATATACTTTACAATCCAACATATCATTTTCGATTGATAGAAAACATGGAAATCAGCTAAAGTATACTCTTCATTTTTGATTTGAACCATAGCCTGAATCGCCTTTTGCGACATTGCAGGTAAACAAGCATTCATGATCCAATTTTGTTTTACAGATTTTGGCGCAATATCACAAAGCATCTGACATAGATATTGTGTCGTCTTATTTGGACCTGTATCAAAGGTCATCTCAAAAGAATCATAAAAATTTTCGACAAAGAAATGGGCACCACTCATTTCCATCACTTCTTCATCCAATTCCTGGATAATATCGTTTAATTCTTCATATTGTTCTGATTTTAAATAATTAAAAATCGCATCTTGCTTCTTTTCAAAATGCTTCCAGAACACTAAACCATTTGTATAAGCACTCATTAAGTATCTTCCTTTCCTATAATTCTTGAATCACAGATATTAACACATCCGCAACTTGTTTATGACCACTTTCATCCATGTGGATACCATCTATACTTCCAGCAATCGCATGTGTATCAATCACTTCTACATCAAAGTCACGACATCCTTTTTCTAAATAAGGCTTTGTGTTATTTAATATTTCAAAACCAGCATCCCCAAAATTTTCTTTCGTTCTTTCATTATTCAATCCATCTCTATTCATTTTGGTGGACAAACCACAAAAATTGAGGTACTTTTGATCCATCCCGATAAATTTCCGGATTCAAAGCCTTATATAATAAGGTACGGATTCCCTTCTCTAATGAAATGGAATTTGTTGAAAATTGAGCTTCGCATCATTTGTACCCAACATAATGAATACAACATCAATGGGAGCATGTGTCTTTAAAACCATCGAAATCATTTTAGTTCCATTACGATCTTCATCATACGGATCATCTAAGCACAAAGTCCTTCCACATAAACCTTCCTCAATGATTTCATGTTGACTAAACTCTTGTTTAATGACCTGTGTGAAACGATTCTTTTGTCTTGAAGCATCCTTGGCATCATAGCCCCAAGTATTGCTATCCCCATAAAATAATATTTTCATCGTAATATCCTCGATTCTGTAATAATCATATCTAACTTAATATCCGTTGGTTTTACATCAAACTTTATTTCTTGCACATCAAAAGCAATCCCGATCTTCAATGCTGAACTATCTTTCAAATACCTATCATAATAGCCTTTTCCATACCCAAGACGATATGTATCAAAAAAGCCTAACAACAGGAACTAGAATCACATTTAAATCTTTTTCTTCACAAATTCCAATAGGTTCAATCGTAGAAAAAGGGCCATTTATTTTTTCTTCTTTGTCTGAGTAAAAGGCAATCGTAGTATCATCTAATATCTTTGGAATATAAAGATCAAATTCCTCTTTAAAATTTGAATATACATCCACTTCATTGCGAATCGGGATATAGGTTCCAATTTTTCCTTTTAAAAAAGGCAAAACACAATTTGTGATTGCCTTTTCTTTTAAAAGTCTTTCTGCGTTTGATACTAGACTACGCCTTTGAATACATTCTTTACGCTTATCCAATGCTGTCACTCATATCCAACTTCAACATTTGATTCAACTCAACCGCATATTCCATTGGAAGTTCACGTGTAAATGGTTCCAAGAATCCCATTACGATCATTTCTGTAGCTTGTGAACGAGTCAAACCACGAGACATTAAATAGAACAATTGTTCTTCACTAATATTTGAAACGGTAGCCTCATGCTCAATTTGCGACGTATCATTATAAGATACATTCATTGGAACTGTGTCACTACGAGATTTCTTATCCAAAATCAATGTATCACATTCTACTTTACTCTTGGCATAGGCTGCATTTTTTGAATGTGTTACCCAACCACGATAATTGACTTCTCCACCATTTCGTGCAATCGATTTTGAAATGATTGTACTTGAAGTATGTGGGGCCAAATGAATCATTTTACTACCCGCGTCCTGAATTTGATTTTCACCCGCTACCGCAATTGAAATGGTTGTTCCCTTTGCGTATGGTTCAGCCAAAATACAAGCTGGATATTTCATATTCACATGTGAACCCACGTTTCCATCAATCCATTCCATGTGTCCATTTTCAAATACTTTTGCACGTTTTGTAACTAAGTTTAAGATGTTGCTAGACCAGTTTTGTACTGTAGAATAACGACACTTCGCATTCTTATGTACATAGATTTCTACAACTGCCGCATGTAAAGAATCTTTTGAATACGTTGGTGCAGTACATCCTTCTACATAATGTACATCCGCACCTTCATCGACAATAATCAATGTTCTTTCAAATTGTCCCATCGACATTGAGTTGATACGAAAATAAGATTGTAGAGGTTTTTCTAACTTCACACCCTTTGGTACATAAATAAAAGATCCACCAGACCATACAGCTGTATTTAGAGCTGCATATTTATTGTCTGTATAAGGCACTAATTTACCAAAGTATTTCTTTAATAAATCTGGACATGTTCTTAAAGCCGAATCTGTATCTAAGAAGATAACACCCTTTTCTTCCACTTCTTCTAACATGTTGTGATAAACAACTTCACTCTCATATTGTGTAGAAACTCCTGCCAAAAACTTTTGTTCTGCTTCTGGAATTCCTAATTTATCAAATGTATTACGAATGGTATCCGGCACTTCGTCCCAAGATTTTTCTTGTTTATCACTCGGTTTAATATAGTAAGTATAATCATCAAAATCAATTTCACTTAAATCCGGTCCCCAATTTGGATTTTGTTGCTCCACAAAAGAATGATATGCATCCAATCGCAATTGTAACATCCATTCCGGTTCCTTTTTGATTTTAGAAATCGTCCGTACCGTTTCTTCATTCAAACCTTTTTGTGTTTTATATACACTTACATCTTCATCATGAAAACCATATTCATATTCACTAGAAAGTGCGATATCTTTTTCATTACTCATCTTTTCCATCCTCACTTTCCTTAATCATTTCACGCATAGCCTTCCAACCAATTGTGGCACAATTGATACGGTTTGCTTGTTTACCGACATTTTGAAACGCAATTGCCTCATCCAAAACATCTTCATCATATTCTTTTTGATCAATCATTTTGAAATAGTTATCCATTATTTCTTTTGCTTCTTCAGTTGTCTTTCCTTTTAATAATTCAGACATAATTGAAGTTGAAGCTGTAGAAATCGTACAGGCAACACCATCAAAACGAATATCATCAATTTTCCCATCGGAAATTTTTGTCTGCACCGTAATATCATCAATACAAGAATCACTCGCCATATGACGTGACATATAACCTTCATTATCTGTCAATTCTTTATTACGAGGATAGTCATAATGATCCATAATAATTTGGCGCATCAACATAGGATCAATATTTGACATAATTAAGCTTCCTTCCTAAAAAGAAAAATGCTGACACAGTTTTCTACTGTTGCATTCTTTAAAGCATCAATCAATTGATCGACTTCTTCTTTTTGTGTTGTACAAATAGAAACTTGCACGACAAGTACCCGGTGTTTTTAATACATCCGGAAGTAATTTAGCACAATGCTGTCCCGAACGAACGGCAATGCCAAACGTATTTAAATAGCTTGCGACATCTTGCGCAAAAATCATTTGATCTTTGTCCTTCACATTAAATGTCACAATACCACTTTTCGCATTCTCGTTATATACAACAATATTTCCTAGAGCTTTAGCTTTTTCTAAAAAATATTCTTTTAATTCAACTTCATGCGCATGAATGTTCTCTTTACCAATTGAATCCAAATAATCCATGGCAGCCGCATACCAATAACACCCTCAATTGGCTGCGTTCCCGATTCAAACTTCAATGGAGTTTCTTTTAAAGTTAATGAACAAGATTTATCGAATCGAGCATTACTTTCTCCACCATAGAAAATCGGTTCTAATTGGTCCAACCATTTTTTCTTACCATATAAAGCCCCTACGCCTGTTGGACCACACATTTTGTGTGCACTAAAGGCATAAAAATCACAATCTAGATCTTGTACATCAATATTTAAATGTGGTGTACTCTGTGCTCCATCAATCACTAATAAAATGCCTCTTTCATGACAGATCTTGGCAATTTCTTTAACTGGAGCTACAAACCCTAAAACGTTAGATACCATCGCAATCGCTACGACTTTTACCTTGTCTGTTAAAACACGTTTAAAGTTTTCAACGGTAATCTTGCCCTCTTCATCTAAAGGTATATAATCAATTTTTGTTCCCTTTTTCTTTCCCGCTTGCATCCAAGGTAAGATGCTTGAAGCATGTTCACTTTCATCACTTAAAATGACATCACCTTCATTTAAAAGTTGCTGAGTAACCATCATCGCAACTAAGTTCAATCCTTCACTTGATCCTGAGGTAAATACAATTTCTTCTTTATATTTTGCGTTTAAAAATTTTTGTGTACGAACACGAGCTCCTTCAAAAGCAGCATCAACTTGTGCACTTATTTCATAATCACCACGATGGGCATTCGCACCAAGGTATGTATAATAATTCACAACAGCATCAATGACAGGTTGGGGCTTTAATGTAGTTGCCCCATTATCTAAATATACTAAGGGTTTATTGGACATTGTACGGGTTAAAATTGGAAAATCTTTACGAATTTTACTGATGTCCATACAATCCAACCTTACTTCCATTTCTTGACGAAGACTGTTCTTTAATTCTTCATCTTCTACTAAATCAATGACAGGTAAGAAGTAACCTACACTTAATAAGCCAACAGCTTGTTTTGTACTTAATCCACGAGACTGTAAATAATATAACTGATCTGCATCTGGCTGACCAATTGTAAGGGCATGACTTGCCTTTACATCATTTTCATCAATTAATAATAATGGAATAACTTTCGTCTTGTGTCCTTGACCTAAGTTAGTACACGCGTTGCCTGATGAGATTGTGCATCAAAGCATCCTTTTTTGATATTGCCATTGGCAACCATTTGGTATTGACCATGATCAAATAGAACCGCAAAGTTTTTCATTTGACCATTTGTATGCGGTGCATTATGTCTTACTTCCATATCACATACTTTTTCTATATGTTCCTGACACAATTGACCACTTAAAATTTCATATTCTGCACCCGGCTCTTTTAAATCTACATAATGATTCCATTTTAACGGGCTTTTTTCTAAGTCCAAGACACCCATCTGACAATTGGCATCTTGTTTAAGTACCATATTAATATTTAATTCACATGCATTTTCAGCATGATTTAGAATAAAGAATTTTGAAAAAGAATTTTCTAAACATTCCACTCTTAAATCTAATTTTGTGCAATCTTTGCTTAATTCAATCAAATAAGATTTTTGATCATGACGATCAATTTGAATATTTAAAGTTTCACTATTATGAACATCGAATCGATTAAGCATATTTTTTTGCTCCACAAGAACCTAAAGAAATAGGTTGTTTATCTTCTTCTTTATTTGCGGTTACGTGGTACTCTTTTTCAATCCATTCATATCCTTCTTGATCTACTTTTTCAACAAGGCTTGCATCTCCAGATACAACAATTTGTCCATCCATTAATACGTGAGCATGTGTTGGTTGTAAATATTCATAGAAACGTGCATAGTGAGATACGATCAATAAACCAAGATCTGTTTGTTTTTGACATTGATTGATGGCATCTGAAACAATACGCAATGCATCCACATCAAGTCCTGAATCAATTTCATCCAACATGGCAATCGATGGTTTTAACATCATCATTTGAACGATTTCATTACGCTTCTTCTCTCCACCACTAAATCCATCATTTAAGAATCGGTGAGCTAAGTCTTTCTTCATTTCTAATTGCTCAATCGCCTTATCCATTTCCTTAATGAATTTAAATAATGAGATTGGTTTTTCTAAACGTGCATTCATTGCACTTCTTAAAAAGTCAGAGTTTGTAACACCAGAAACAACACTTGGATATTGCATTCCTAAGAAAAGTCCAGCTTTACTTCTCTCATCTACAGACATTTGTAGTACATCTTTACCATCTAATGTGATTGAACCAGATGTAACTGTATATTTTGGGTTTCCCATAATGGCTGCAAGCAATGTAGATTTACCATTTCCATTAGGTCCCATTAGGGCATGACGCTCACCTGATTTTACAGTTAAACTCAACCCTTTTAAAATTTCTTTATTCTCCACGGATACATGAAGATCCTTAATGACCAAATCTGCCATACATTCTACCTCTTTTCACTGCAATATAATACCAAATAATTATTAAAATCTCAATTAATACATCTCGGCGGTTCATTGCATTTTAAAAAGATATCTCGTATAATTGAAAAGACATTCTCAAGGAGGTTAATTATGACTGATATTTTACGAAATAACTGGTTTGTCGTCCTAATTGCCATAATTATTATTGGTTTTATTGGCTACTTTATTTATGACACAAATAAAGACAATGTATCCGCAAAATCATCAAATAATGAGCAAGTTGTTGCTTCAATCGATAAAGACGATATTACCGCAAATGATTTATATGACGAATCCGCACCATATGATGGTTCAACAATCTACAATATGTATAAAAATGCCGTCATCGATCAATCAATCGAAACTACAAAAGATATTAAAAAACAGGCAAATACATTGGAATCTAACATTAAATCAAACGCATCAAAACAAAGTGACGATTATGAATCCACTTTAACTTCAGAACTAGCTAAATATGGATATTCATCCTTTGAACAATTAAATGACTATTGCATAACAAGTGTTAAAGAAAAAGAAATGAATAAAAAATATATCACAAAACATTTTGATGAAGTAAAAAAAGCCTGGGAAGAAAAAAGCCCTAGAACTGTTTCTATCATTAAAATGGAAGTAAGTGATGCAGATAATTTAACAGAAACAGAAACAAAAAAGAAAAATAACATTGATAAAGCTTTAGAAAAAGAAAGTTTGCGGATGTCGCAAAAGCATTCTCTGAAGATTCAAATACCGCAAACAAAAAAGGTTTTGCAGGATATGTAGATTCAGATTCAACAAACTCAAAAACAAGCTCAGACTCAAGTTCAACTTCAACTGTACCTGCTGATGTAGTTACAGCTGCCATTAATCTTAAAAAAGGTGAAACTAGCGACTGGGTTACAGTTACAAATTCAAGTGGCACAAGCTTATATAGAGTTTATGTAAAAGAAACAGATTCAAATAAAATCTTCAACACAAAAAATGACACAGTTTCAAACCAAGCATTATATGCGATCTTAAACAGTGACTCTTCTCTTTCATACAAAATTCTAGATTCATACGCGAAAAAAATTAGATATTAAATTCAACGATAAAGACACTAAGAAAAAATTCGACAATTATGTAAAAACGACTTATGGAGGTGATCAATAATGAAAAAGACACCTATACTACTTGTATGTGCAGCCATGATGTTGAGTGCATGTTCTGGAGCAACTGCCACAATTAAAGATAAAGATGAAGCCATCATGACCATTGGCAATACAACATATACAAAAGGCGATGAATATGATTTATTAAAAATTTCAACAGGTACAGATCTTACAATGGAACTTGTTAAGCAAGCAATCTATAAACAAGAAGTTAAAGTAACCGATGAAATGAAAGAAAAAGCCCAAGAACAAATCGACAACTATAAAGGAAATATGTCCGATTTTGAAAGTCAAATTAAATCTCTTGGTTATACAAGCACAAAACAATATATGAATAAAGTTTTGATTCCAAGTTTACAAGCAAGTGAATTAACAGAAAAATATTTCACAGATGCTAAAAAAGATGTTCAAAACACATATAAACCAAGTAAAGCTCGTATCATTCAATGTGAAAATAAGGCAACAGCTAAAAAAGCATTGAAAGCTTTAAAAGATGGAACAGGCCCTGAAGAAGTAGCTTCACAATATATGGTCGATTCAGCCACATATTCAGGAAAGAAACATTAATTACAACAAAGAAAACAGATATTTCCACTCGAATGATCAATAAGTTATATAAGGCAAAAAAAGCCGGAGTCATCGATGAAATTTTCACAAACGAAAGTAGTGGAACAACATATGCTTACGTTGCCGTATTAGTAACAAACACATACAAAGATATTAAAGATGAAGTCTATACAACATTAAGCAGTGATGATGATGTCACAAAAGCTTGTCTTGTATATTACTTAAAGAAATACAATTTTGAAGTGCATGATCAAGATGTATTCGACAATTTAAAGGCAAACAATCCAGAATATCTAGTTTCTAGACCGGATCTTGCGAAATCTAAAGACTAATAAAACGCAATAGACAAATGTCTATTGGCTTGTTTTTTTTCTCATTTCATCGAGTTCAAACCGAAAATTGAACTCTTCTATATCCTGCAATCCAATATAGTAAAGACAATCAATATCTTCATGATCAAATACGTAACAAGAATCCTTATCCATATAGCCTTCTGGCCATAAACATCCTGCATAATCATACACTTCTTTGTCCTTACATTTTGTTGAAGACGCCCAATAATCATTAATCTTTTAGTTCCCTCTTTTAAAGTCACTACACTTCCAATTGGTAATAAATCTTTCATTTAACCTCCTTTTAATAGCTCACATTGATTTTAAAGCCCAGCCCCGCAATAAAACCAAGCTTAGATCCAATTTCCCACTCTCTATTTGAAAAATGATATGAAAAGATTGCCTCAGCACTTCCAACACTTCCTTGTGCAGTTAAAGTTACTTTTGCACCAAGAATATTTAAAACACAACGCGTTTCTCCTCTTAAGGCTGCAACACCAACACCAGCCTCAAACGACTGCACCTTTTTAGAAAATACGGCCTTACAATTCGCATACGCCACACCGACTTGTCCTGTTGCACGAGCACTCGCATACACTTTTGAATTACCAATACGTGCATTCACCGTTGATGATAATAAGGCAACACTAGCCTCACCTTGTAATACAACACGAGGATCAAATTTTTTATTTTTCCATAACCGAGCACTTATGCTCGATTTAATTTCTCCATCTAATATAGCCGCATTGGCCCCCACATGAAAATAATCCCTCGTATAGTTTTTATTCCATTCCTTTAATGAAGCTGTATATCCGATTGAGCCATAAGAATATCGACTTTGTTTAGTCAGCTGCGAAACTAAATTCAAGTTTACATACTTAGTGAAATTATGTTTACCAGGCTGAAACAACAATTGTTTGTTTTCGGTATTCTCGATTAAATTAGCACTTTTCGATAAATAGTTCGAAATATCCATAATTTCTTTTGCAATACGATTTTGTCTTTCCTTTAATGCAGGATTCTTTAACGCAATATTTCTTGATGCCAGTAAATTATATTGTGCACTTAAATTCTTACAAGAAAGACTATCGGCTTTCATGATTTAAAATTTCCTGTATTTGTATCTGAATCAAATATTGAATTCGCGATACCTTTTGATTTACATAGACAAACTCTTCACTCGATACTGCATTTTTGGTTTGATTCAAAAGAGAGCTTAAATCACTTGATAATACTTTATAAAATTGTATCTCATCCATGATGCATCAAATTTTGTTCGTTTTCCTGATATAGATTTGCGGTTTGATGTAAATATGTAGAAAAACGCGTTAATGTTTCCAAATACGACATCATGGCAGGATTTAATGTTTGAAACTGTTCCATAAAATATTTAGATGCAGGAGACTGCCAAATCGATTCCACATAATACATCTTAGATTCAATTTCATTAAATACTGTACGAATCTCATTGGCATACGCATCGACTTGTTTTGAATACGCCATTACATCTTCACTTGATATTTGAATTTGTGTCATAACCATTCCTCCTACAATAATAATTTAGCTTGTTGAACACGATCTTGTTGAAGTTTTTCATATACCGAAGCCGTTTGTTTTAGAACATTACTATATTCTAAAATCACTTGATACATTTCATTTAGGCTTGGTCTAAATTCTTCTAACTGATTTTGAAACGCCAAATGATCTACACCCTGCCAAATGCTTTGCATCTGCTCCACTCTTTTATATAAATTTTGAATTAGATCATTATAGCTATCCGCTTTGTTTTTCACATAGACACTTGCTTGATATACTTCTGAATAATCCACTGAAATTTTCATAAATAAATTTACCTCCCATAAATCAACATATCGCAATGCGCAATATGATTTTCTTTAAATGTTTTATTCAAATCCAAAAAACACATTACCGTAACATTAAACACATATCGTACTTCATACTCTAAAAACTCATCAAAAAAATCTTGTACTCGATACGACTCAGAAACAAAAATCATCTTTCGATCAAAAGAAAGATATATGCCGATTTCATTCATAAACTCCAATCCCTTCATTTTGATCTTTAAAAAATACACAATCAAAGCTTTCATAAGGAAGTTTACGCCTCAATGTATATCCATACTCCTTCAATCCATAGCCAACCCACAATACTTGCGCCTGATATAAAGCTTTTTGAAACACTTCATTTGTCAATTGTTTAAAATCTACACAAATAACATAAATATCACTATTTGAACTTAAGTCTGAACAAATTTTAAGATGTGAAAGATTCTCACATAGCTTATAAGCTTTACACCTATATTCTTCATGCATATATAAAATATAAAGTTTTCTTTTCTCATCAATAAACACAGGGCGATCACTCTGACTTTCAAAGCCAATACAATTTCGTTCTTTTCGATAAGAAAATGGCTTACACGCTCTTCTTTTTAAATTGGATTCACTTACTCGATTATAAATACACTCTACATATGTATTTTCATAACATGTCATGTTTAGATAAGAAGGCAATTGGTAGGTGTCAAAATATATTCTTTTATCATCCAAACTATCCACATCAAATACATACTTACTTTGTATCCATTTCAATCGAGTGTTCTCATTTTCCGTAATAATAAATGTACGCACATTTTCATTCAATAAAGATAAATCAAGATTTTCATCTTCAAAAACAATACAAACTCCACTTTGAATCTGATGAAACACCTAGATTTAAAAAAGTTAAAATCCACATAATCATTTAATACATGAGTTCCATATACATAAATGGTTTCATCCTTAAAGTAATTTATTAAGCTATATACAATATCCATACTCTTTGTATATATAAGCTGTAAATGATCAAAAACAAGCTCACACTGTTTTTGTTTAAAAGGTAAATCTAAAATTACAAAGTCCTCTTTTGAAACTTTCTTTGGCAACAATACCCATGATTTTTCTTCTTTCAACACATTGACTTTTTCTTTTAATGCATCTATTACACGCATACTTAAATGTTGTTTGGATTGGATAACTTCTTTTCGCTCATTGATTTCACGCCAAGACTTTTCATCCACATATTTTTGTAGATAAAAAACTTTTACATTCAATACTCTCATTTTTTGTTTGTAGAACCATATCCCCTGGATTCTTTAAAGTATAAGCCTTTTCGTTTTGTAAAATCTCACGACTATCCTGTACATTATTCACATGAAAGCATGCCTTCCAACTTGTATTTGACATAACTTGATCGTCAATCACTCCCATCGGTTTTTGTGTACTTAGAACTAAATGTATCCCTAAAGATCTTCCAATACGTGCGATTTCTTGAAGCTGTGACATAAATTGCGGAAAACGAGTCTTTAATTGCGCAAACTCATCCACAAATATCCATAGATGCGAAAGTGTGTGTGTTTCATTATAGGCATTGATATCGGCTACTTTTGCCGCTAAAAATAAGCGTTGCCTTTTTTCCAGTTCATAATTCATACTCATAAAAAAGCGTTCCATGGATTGTGCATCCAGATTTGTAACAATTCCTGCACAATGCGCAAATTCATAAAATGGCTGTCCAAAAGCACCTCCTTTAAAATCGATTAATATATATTGAAATTGACTTGGAGCATTATGCCAAATCATCATCATCAACAAAAAACTTATAAATTCACTTTTTCCAAATCCGGTCATACCCGCAACCAATCCGTGAGATCCATATTTACGAAAATCCATATACACAATTTGATTGGATTCACGCATTCCAACAGGAACCCTCATCACATAGCGCTCTTTTCGAATGGGTCCATTCTCAATCAACTGTTGATAAAAATCCATATTCTGTGATTGT